>OFGS01000184.1_pt1 | contig 15924 bp, 16 predicted proteins | sample 1521851 | NCBI WGS metagenome assembly OFGS01 (sample SAMEA3142070, study PRJEB24117) | hot springs metagenome
TTAGAAAGGTCGATGAAGTTGTTGAAGTAGCCAAGGAGCAAGTGGGGGTTATTGAGAAAGGCGTTTTTAATGTGCTCATAGAGTTCAAAGAATGAAAGTTGCTTATGATGATTTTTGAACATTTTATCTTTCTTCTCAATTGTTAGAATTGATAGACTTTTGTATGGAGAACAAATATATTAACAAAACTGAAAAACAATCTTGTTTGTTACGTTCTATATTCAAATAAGTTTTTGATCCAGTTCTATATTTTCATTACAAGTTTGATTATTATCAAATTTTGGTTGTTGCATAGTTATTTATTAATACTTTATTAAGCAATATAGATATAATATTCCAAACTTAGAAACATAAAGTTTATATGCCTGTGTAAAAAAGATTGTGCTATCCCCCTCTGGTTAGAATAGAAATAAAAACGAATCAAAAAATCTAAATAAAGAGGCGAGAATGGGTATAAATAAATTAAGAAAAAAATATGTTGAAAGGGATAGAAATGTGTGCAGAAAAATTTTCGACCGGTGAGCTAATAAGTGTTATAATCCCTTGCTATAACGAGGCACAAAATATTGAACAAACCTTAAAAGAAATTTACGAATATCTCGACCAGTATATACCTGAATATGAAGTAATCGTTGTGGTTGAAAAAAGTACTGATAATACTTTGGAAGTACTGAACTCATCAAAAAACCAAAAAACAATTGTTTTAAAAAATGAAAAGAAATTTGGTAAGGGCTATAGCTTAAAAAAAGGAATTTATTTTGCGCACGGACAATACATACTTACTTGCGATGCTGATCTTCCTGTGGACATAAAAAAATATTTTCAATCCATGTTAGAACTACTAAGAAAAGATGAAAAGGTTGCTGCAGTCTTTGCCACTGCCTTGGCTGTAAAAACATGCAGGAGAGAAAGAGGTTTTGTAAGAAGTGTTGTTTCATTGATATTTTTTGTTTTGAGACAGTTATTTTTACAACTTCCAGTGAGTGATACGCAATTAGGTTTTAAATTGTTTAGAGCAGATATAGCAAAAAAGTATTGCCCAAAAGTTAATGAGAATGGGTTTTTATTTGACCTGATATTAACAGATTTGATATTAAGTGCAGGGTATCAAATTGAAGAAATAAATGTAAAAGTTGTTGAAAGAAAAGTCAAATCTTCTGTTTCTGTCGGTGAGATAATTAAAGCTACTTATAAGTTTTGCAAGTATATATTGTTTACACGTTCAAAATTACTTAGCAAATGTACAGAGAAAGTTATAATAAATGATAAAGGTAAAGGCGAAAAAGCATCAAGTATTTGAACTTTATAGGTGGGGATAAAGTGAGCGAACGAAAAAAAGAAGTTGTATATATTATTCTTGACTTACTTATTGCTGGCCTTCCATTTTTGTATATTACATACCTTTACAGATTGGGAGTTACTGAATTAGAAAGCTTAAAAGTGGTTGTATTTGCTAATTCACTTTTAAGTACGTTTTTTTATGTTTCTAACATTGTTATGTTTCTCAAAATAGAATACAATATCAGCTTTTATACAACTGTAAAAATAATAAGTGTAATTTCATTAATTCTAGGAATTATATTGTATCTATTATATCCGGCTTATGGATGGGCAATAAGTATGCTTCTATTGATGGACAGCTTTGTAGTTTTTCTCAGAGGAACTTTGTTGAGAGAAAAAAATTACATAAAAGGGGCTTTAATTAATTTTTTATTGCACACAAGTAGATTTGGGATATTAATATTGTTTCCTTTAAATGGTCTTTTAACAAGGTGGATTGTTTCAAATGTTGGTGGGTATTTGCTGGTATTGGCAGCGTATTCATCTTTTATAAAATGGATTTTGAAAAGAGAAAATAAAAATAGATTTTCAAACAAAAACATTGATGAAATTAGAAAAAGAGCTTATTATTTACTTTTTGTAATGATAATTTTTATAATTCAGAATATTGATCTATTAGCATTAAAGGGAATGAACTTTTATAACTCTCTTGTTTTGACAAGGCCGTGGGGTATGGTTGCTTATGTTGTTACAGTGTCGGTTGGAAATCTTATTTTGATTAATAAAAAAACATATCCCTATTGGATTTATCTAACAGTGGCATGGACTGGAATTTTCATTGGTTATGTTTTACTGGGGAAGCACATAAATTACTATCTTTTCAAAATTCCATATACGCTTAATTTAAGTGTATTGCCAGTTTTATTTTACCTTTTGATGGCTACAATATTGTTTATAAATTACTCAAATTACATAAAAAAGAAGCAGTTAGTAGTTGAACCATTGTGTTTATTTGTGTTGATAGGGGGGGTGAAAAATAAAGTATCAATATTGAGAGAATTGAAATTTGAGGTATTAATTTTGATTTTAATATCTTTAATAATTTTTCACATGTTTGCGACTTTTTTATATTCAACATATAACAATTGCAAAGGAAAGTATAAAACAACAAATTAAATATTGCGAGGGGAAGAAATGAAGAATATTTTAGTGTTAACTCAAAGGGATATTTTCCATAAAAAAGCTGGTGGTGCGGAAAGATACTTGTTTAATGTACTGAAAGGCTTGAGTGAACATTATAAAGTAACATGTTTGTGTCAAAATGATGGTAGTCAAAAAGATTATGAGTTATATGATAATATAACATTTATTCGGTTCAAAACTAATTTAATCAGCCTGATATTCAAAGCAATGTTTTATTATAAAAAAAATAAGGAAAATATTGATTTAGTTATTGACCATACAAATACACATCAGTTTTTCACTTTTTTATATGTTGCAAAAAACAACAGGTTACTAATTGTTCACCAACTTGCACTTGAGATTTGGGAATATTACTTTCCGAAGTACATTGGGAAAGTACTTAAATTACTTGAAAAACTTCTGTGGCGCCTATCATGTGGAATGGCAGTAACAGTTAGCCAGTCAACTAAGGAGGACCTACAGAGGTTTGGGTTCAAACAAGAATTTATATGGATTGTAAAAAATTCAATAAAGCACAAGTATACTTCACTTCCGAATACAGAGAAAGAAGACTATCTTGTTAGTGTAGGAAGATTAGTTCCATATAAAAGATTTGAAGATGCAATTTATTTAGCAAAAAAACTTAACAGAAAAATATTTATTCTAGGAGATGGGCAAGAGAGGTATAAAAGAAAATTAAGGAATTATGCAAAAAGAATTAAAGCAGATGTAATTTTCACCGGATATATTTCTGAAGAGAAAAAACAAGAAATAGTAGAGAAAGCGTATATGCACATTTTTCCATCTATTCGAGAAGGTTGGGGGCTTGTAATAAGCGAAGCAGCTAACTTAGGGACACCTTCTTTGGTATATCCTGTTCCTGGCTGTCTTGATGCAACAAATTATGGGAAAGCTGGCTTTGTAACAAAAGAAATAGGAAGATGTTATTTATTGGAAAAGTTTTTAAACATTGATAGGGAGGAATATGAAAGGATGAGAATTTGTGCATTTGAATTTGCAACACAGCTAAACTATAATAAACAGTGTGAGGAGTTTTTGCGAGTTATACAAACCATAGAAGAAAAAACATAAAGGGTTGGATCAATTATGAAGCTGGGAATTTTAATAACGACATTTAATGACGGAGAAATTATTTTAAGATGTTTAGATTCTATCTATAACCAACTTGATGAAATAGATTTTCCAACTTATGTTGTATGTGTTGATGATGGTTCAGATTCACCTCTTACATATTCTTATTTTGACATTTTAAGAATTAGACACAGTGGAAGAAGTTACGCAAGGATTGAAGGACTAAAAAAAATTTTATCTGAAAATTGTACGCATTTCCTGTTTTTAGATAGCGATATGATCCTTCCTCAAGGTTTTCTCAAAAAGTTGAAAACAGTAGTTGAAAATTATGATTGTGATGCCTTTATTATTCCTGAAGTGGCTTTTAGCAGTTATAATAATTTTTGGACAAAGGTTAAAGTCTTTGAGAGAAACTTATATAGAGTAAATTATTGTGGAGAAAGTGGAAATATTGAGGCAGCAAGGTTATGGAAAGTAACATCGTTTCCTGGGTTTGTTGAGGGATTGGAAGCATTTGAAGAAATTCAGCCAACAATAATGGGTATTAGAAATGGTTTGAAAATTGTGAAAACTCAAGAAATTTTTATTCTTCATGATGAAAAAAAAGTAACCATTAAAGACTTATTAATAAAAAAGAATACTTACTTCTGTTATATGCTTGATTCAGACAAATGTTCAAAATGGGATATGATAAAAAGATATTACTTCTTTCGTCCCCATCTCTACCATAAAGAAAATTTGAAGAAATACATAAGACATCCAATATTAGCAATTGGAGTTGTGTTTATGTATCTTATATTGACATTGAATTTTATGTGGACAAGTATATCAAGAAATTTAAATAAAAAAAGGATGATGGAAAGATGAGAAGAAGGGGGAGAAACATTTTAGACAAAGTAAAGCGTAGGAAATTTTTGATAAGAACACTTTTTGTTGCTATAATAATTGGAAGTTTTATTTTATTAGGATGGCATACAGTTGTAAAGTCAAGCAGTTGGTTTAAATCTGTTATTATCGAAAACATGAACTATAACAATGGAAAAGATTCAAATAGTGTTCAGCCTTATGGATCTAAAAAAACACATCCTCGGAAATAATAAGCTTTAGCTTTTTTAGAAGCAATGAACGAGGGATAAGAGAAAATGAAACAAGAAGAGGTATTTGAAAAGCAGAGGAAATTGGTAAAGGCTATTTCATTGATTCTTGTAATAGCAATAATCCTGATAGATACGAAGAATATTTGGTTTAATAATGGCTTTATTATCTTCAGTGATCTTGACTTTAGTGGGATTAACGATAAGAGGTACATTGAAAGAATATGGGGGATTTTCAATCCACACTTTTCTTCAGCCAACTTTTTCAATTTATCTCGTTTGTTTTTTGCAATCCCTTTTTATGCATTAAATTATTTACTATCGTTTTTTTACAATCAAGCAATGCTCAAAATGATAATTATGTTTTGTTTAATAGTGGCTGGAGTAGGTATGTTTTTATTATGTGAATATCTATTGGTAAGAACTCTCAAAGGTTTTCCAGATTATGTACATTATTTTGGCTTAATAATACCAGCTGTGTATTATGCATTAAATCCTTGGGTTATATTCAGAATTCAGCATATATTTTTATTGAGTGGATACAGTGTATTCCCGCTTACAATAATGGAATTTTTGAAATTGTTTGAAATAAAAATTTTTAACTATCAGAAGGAAGTTGAAGAATATCAACAAAGAAGAAGAATTCAGGGAAAGCACATTACTATAAATGAAAAAATAGCTCTTAATGACTTTTTCAAAATAGTCTTATACTCCATGATTGGTTCTGCAGCTATACACTATTTTTTCTTTTATATTATTTTTCTTACAGTGTTATTTGTAGGCATAATATTAAGAATATGGAAATTAAATAACTATTCGAGTGCAGTAGTGTTGTTTTACTTAAGAAAATACTTTATAATGATTGGTTTGATGATACTTGGCAATTTTTACTGGTTTTTAACATATTTGATAACTCTGTTATTTGTCAATATTGAACCTCAAAATGTTAATGTAGTTGATACACTTCAATTATTTTCACGAAATAGTTCAGTACAAAATGTTCTCTATTTAATTTCCTACTGGCTTCCATTTTTTAACTTTGAGATATTTTTAGACAAAATGTTTTGGTTTGCTGGAGGAGTCTTCCTACTTATAATTGCATACATAATATTTTATCGCTTTGGATGGCATTTTTATGTAAGACTTTTCACTTTAGTAACAAGTTTAGTAATCTTGCTTTCCTTAGGAACAAACGTAGACCCATTTGCTGATGTGTATGTTAAGGTAGTAACAGATGTTCCGGTTATAGGTCATCTGTTTAGAGACCCTAACAAATTGGTAGGTGTACTGGCTTGTTTTTTGGCTATAATTTTGGGTTTTGGAATAGACAGAATAGTATTTTTCTTGCTGAATGCAGGTTTTGGCAGAAAATTTGCAGTAACTTTTGTTATTCTTATGCTGGTTTGCTTCTATTTCTATCAAAGGCCAGTTAAAATTTTTTACATAGATAATTACTACAAAGGGGTGCCAATTCCAAAGGAATATAAAGAAATAAGCAAATATTACACAAAAGATGGCAAAATATTATGGATACCCACTATGGACAATATGGTGCTATCAAATGGGATATCGGCTTATAGTTGGAATGTAAACAAGGAAATGCCTGGTTCAATGAAAGCAGTTGGAGATTTTCATGTATATGCATCTTCTAAAAATACGATATTTCAACATGAAAATAATGTGGGAACAATTTCATATTTTTATTCGTATTTACAGAATGTATTGGATAAAGGTGGTACTGACAAGATAGGCAGATTATTAGAGCTTACAGGGTTCAATCAAGTGGCTTATCACAGAGATGTCCAAAATCAAGAAGAACGGCAAAAGTTTAATCTTTTTATTCTGGAAAAGCAAAAAGAAATGAAGTTAAGAAAAAAATTAGGATTTATTTATCTATACGATGTAAAGAAAAGTACTGATAACACTAAGGTGGACATTTACAATACCAAAGGATTGAACCATTTTGTTCAGCTTTTTGACTTTGAAAATATATTGGGGGCAAAGGGATATAATATGATCTGGTCTCAGGGTAAAAGGGAAAAGTTTGATCTTAACAAGATAAATTTAGTGGTGGGTGATAATAAATTTGATATTTTTCAGCAGATTATACCTGACAGATACATAATACCACTGTTCGACAAAATAAATACAGGAAATCCATATATAGGTTGGGCAAAATCAATGTGCAAAGAGTCAGACTGGTTCTGGATTCAAAAGGTAAACAATTTAAATCGTTTACCATGGGATTACGATTATGGCAAAGGGTTTATATTCACATATACACCCTATACAGTGGAACTTCCTCCCTATAAATTAAATAAAAAGATAGGTGAGGTTATACTTAACTCCAACGATATTATAAAAACAGATTTTTTTGAAATTGACAAAGAGGAAACAAATTTTAAACTTGAAATTACAAAAGATGTAATAGGTAATAGCATTTTAGCAGCTGAAGTAGCACCAAAAAAGTTTATTGGCAATGTTTTTTGGAAAATTGCAAGGTCAAAACTTATGTCAATAAAACCTGGATATATAAGTCTTCGAGCAGTGGTTTCAGGTGTAAATGCTGGAAAAGTTCATTTCAAGCTTAAATTTTTCAATGAAGATATGAATGAATTGGGGGTGGTTTATGGGAGTGTTCCAGGAGAAGTGGCTGAGTTCAATAAAGCACTTATAAATACCAATGCTGTTGTCCCCCATGCAACAAAGTATATGAGAGTAGAGCTTTGGTTACTTGAAGACCAGAAAACACCAGTGTACTTTTGGATTCATGAATTTGAATTGAGATATTTTTCAAGCATTTCATCTAATGAGCTGAGAATAAAAGTTCCTTCATATATTAAAGGAAAGTATCACCTTTATATCAGAGCACTGGTGAATGAGAATGGTGGATCGGTCAAAATCAATGATACCAAAATAAGCTTGAAAGGTGATGAAAATCAGTTTAAATGGTTATATGTTGGTAAATATACTAAAGATACTATTGTTATAAAACCAGAAGAAGGATTTACACTTTTAAACCTTCTTTGTGCTTTACCTGATTGGTTATATAAAAAAATTCAGAGCATGGATTTGAAGAGTAAACAAGCAATGGTATTGTTTAGCAATGAATTTACATTAGAAGAAGGTTTTAAAGTTAAGAGTTTAGAGAATTACTATGTTTATCCAAATTTTGTTTATAGCCTGGTGGATGTAATAGGTAGTGGGATTTATACTAAGAAAATAGATATACTAAGAAATGACAGTTATAAACTATATTTTGTAGGGAACATTACAAGTAAAGTAGCAATAACGTTAAAAGATAAAGATAACAAAGTTGTAAAATTCGGGTATTTAAAATTTTTAAAGTCTATTAATAATAATTTTGATGGCATAAGATTTTGTGTTTCCGACAAACCTTATTCATATTTTTTAACTATTGAAAAAGAAAAAAATTCAAAATGGAGTTCACAGCTATATTATATTGACCTTGGTTTTCTGAAAAAAGGGCAATATATCTTAAAGGTAGAGTTTGAAAATGGAGTAAAATCTTTAACAGAACCTGAGGATATACATGTTTTGCATCCAGAAGAGGTTAAGGTTAATTTAAAAGTGGATGATACTCTTTATATATTGATTTCAAACATTCTCCAAGAATCTGTGACAACTCAAAAAAAAGAAAATAAAATATTTAGCAGCAAGTATTCAGACATATATTCTGATAAAGTAAAATATTGGCTGATATATGGAACAAAACAAATAAAGTCTAAGAAGAACGAATTGTACTATGTAGACTTTGATATTGAAACAAAAGGGATGGCTGAAGTTAGTGCCAAAATTTTATTTATGGACAAGAACAAAGTTCTTTACGAAAGCCAATTTATTGATATATTAAACAATAAAGGGCAAAGCATATTTTCGCCAAAAAGGGATGGTTTTGTCCAGATAGTTTTTTTTGTACGCAGTAATGGTAAAGAGGATGGTATGTTTGAGTTAAAACAAATTAGATTAATAGATATAAGCAAAATGAACAAATTTTCCACAATAGTGGTATTACCGAGTAATATACAAAAAGGTAGCAAATTAAACATATTAAATGAAGCCTATAATCCGCTGTGGGAAAACAATGGTGAAAAGTCAAAACAAGTAAACATTTTCTTAAATGGTTTTTACAATTGTAGCTTTAAATATATATTTGGACCGAAAATACAAATAGCTTATATGTTCGGTTTATTAGTATCGATTATTTATATTGCAATGAATTTGTGGGCACTATTACGAAGAAAAAAGTAATTACACTTTCAGAATACCACTTGATTTTAAATTAAAAATGTGGTATTCCTAAGCAGACGAGTTATTTTTAAGAAGAAGGAAATTTTTAGATGTTTAAAAATTTTTTGCAGGATTCATTTTTCTACACTAAAAGATACTATGGCTATATATTTGGTCTTATAGTTATTTCAACTCTTATAGTATTTTTATCATTTTTCATTCTACTAATATTTGACATTTTACTGTCTATGTTTATGGGTGTGGATATTTCTTCAGTATCACTCTTAAAGGAGAAAGATATATTTTCTTTTTTAAGCAAAAAACTCATTTTCTTTGCGATTTTGACAATAATTTTTTTATTTGTATGGATCTTTTTAGTAGTAGTTTTTGTCCAATATCCACTTATAAGAACCTTTATTGAAATATCAAGAGATAAGGAGATAGTTAAAAGGCCATTTAGTATCTACTTTGAAAAGATGAAAGAAAAAAATATTTTAATGGCTTGAAAGATTTTTGGCTTAGGGTTACTGTTGATGTTAATAATAGCGCCAGTATATATTGTGGGAATTGTTTGTGTAGTTAATGCGCCAGATATAATAGATGTTTTGGCACGGTTTGTTGTGCTTGCAATTGGAATTGCTGGTATTGTATTAGCAATTTACTTGCTTTTGAGATTAATGTTTGCAAATCCAGCTTTGAAAGATAAGAACTATGGAATTTTAGAGAGCTTGAGAGAGAGCTTAAAGCTTACTAAGGGGAAGATGGGCTTTGTGATAGCCACTGCTTTATACAGCATTATTGCATCAATTATTTTTCAAATACCACTTTGTATAGTGATTGTACTGAATAAGACAGGTTATTTTCATGAAAGCTTTTTATTTAGTATTTTGAGTCTTGCAGCGACTGTCCTTTATTTTATTGCATTTCCTTATTTTGCAATAATACAATATCTTCCATACAACATGCTGAATGATGTTCTCAATAGAAAGAGTAATGTTGAGAGTCAGGAAAATAAAAGTAACGATTTTGTGGTTAGCTAAATATATATTAAAAAAAGTTTTTAAAAAGAGAATTGAAAACAAAAGCTTTAAGAACTGATGCTAACTAAGTAATTTAATTAGAGATAATTTCAATGGCTACTGAAAAGTTATTTAGACATATACCAAGAAATTTATAAAATATTTAACATAAAGTGGGCTGTTAACCTGTTATGTGAACAGCCCCGTATTTATTGTGGAGAAAAAATAACTTTTATTAAGAGTTGACTGAGGTATTATAACGCTTATTAACCCAAGACCCAAAATGCAAAGGATAAGATTTACAATTGAGTTATCTTCAGCTGGCGAACCTGTTTTTGCTGACATTTCATGGCTAATTTGCTATATTTGTATATCCAAAAGATTCTGTAGAGACCGCATGCGATAATACTTAATAACAGTTCTACACCTGGAGTAGTTGTTTTTTGTCTAAGTACTGTTGGACTTCCTTAGAGGTTGCATAAATCCAGTACAAGTAATAAATTCCAAGTGTTATTATAGAAAAATGTGGAACACCTACCACAGACCTCTTCTTACCAGGCATTTAGAATTCCTTTTTTTAATTGTATTAAATTTGGATGACATTATTATGCACTTTTATTTTGTAGAAAGATAAAGTATTTTTGTAGAAGAATTATTTTTTTAGGATTTAAAAGATAAAACTTGAAAAATGTTGCATAGTAAGTATTGCATAATTGAAATTATAATACCAAATTGCTATTATTAAATACAAAGGAGTTTTTGACCTAAAATATCATTATAAGGGGAAAAAAGAAATGCAAAAAGTCATTTCAGTAAGTAAGTTTTACATGACCTATGAGCAAGAAAATGTACTCAATGGAATCAACTTTGAAGTTGAGGCTGGGCAGATTATAGGGTACATCGGACCAAATGGAGCAGGCAAGAGCACTACAATTAAGATCTTTTTGGGAATTATTACAAATTATAAAGGCAAGGTTGAGATCTTTGGTGAGGATATCAGAGGGAAGTATCTTTACAAAAGAAAAATAGGATATGTTCCAGAGGTAATTGAGCTTTATGAAAGTCTTCCGGCAATGGAGTACTTAAATTTTGTGGGTCAGCTTTATGGTCTTGATGAGAGGACTGTAAAAAAAAGGCTTTGGATCTAATTGAAATTTTTGATTTGAAAGATAGCTCAAAAAAGAAGACAAAACCATCTTTTATTCCTCGCACATTATGGAAGTTGTTGAAAAGGTAAGTGACCGGATTATTCTCTTAAACAAGAGTACCATAGTTGCAGACGGTCCTTTTGAAGAACTTGCACAGAAACTCAAACAAAGTAATTTATAACAGCTTTTCAATAAACTAACATGTTTACTAATTATCAAGATATTGCAAAAGAAGTTGTAAAAGTGATCAAGGGTGAAAAATGCGGGATAATATTGCGATAAAGTTATTAGATTTGTTTTCTCCTTTGAAAAAAAACAAGTATTGATTATGCTACTTTTAAAATTCTTTTGCGATACAAATTTTTAGTGGCAAAAAGAAGTATGCCCACCCTGCAGAAGTCTTCTGTTGCAGATAAATTGTCGAAGATTTTCTATATCATTCTTCAATTTTTCATAGGTTTTATCCCTGCGGTGTTTCTTTTAATCAACAGTACAATGTTTGTGAGGATTTCACTAAACATTGTGATTTTGCTTTTTTTAGTTGTTTCAACTATAATATCAGACTTTTCGTGGTTTATATTAGACATTGCAGAGAAGAATATTGTTTTAACAAAACCAGTTGATGATAAGACATATGCTTTTGCAAAAACGTATTTTATTTTTGTTATGCTTTTCACGTACATTTTTGGTATTTATAATTTCTTTAATAGTGGGGGCTATAAAGTATAAACTGGCGTTTTTCTTTTTATTGCTATTAATCTATCTACTTGTTCTTTTGTTTTCATACTGCTTATGTAACCTTTTATATGCAGGTATTTTAGTGTATTTTGATGGTGAAAAGCTAAGAGATGTCATAGTGGGTTTTCAAATTACTTTGATGGTTGTTTTTACAATTTTTTACCAGTTATCAGGGCAAATATTTGAAGCAGTTGCAAAAGCCAATTTTTCAAAAGTACATTCTTGGTGGCTGTATATTTTACCAACATCATGGTTTGCAAGTTTGTTTGAGTATTTATACGGAAGCAATAGAAGTTTATTGAATCTCTCCTTAGGAGTTATGGCAATAGTAATGACACTGTTTTTGGCATATCTTCATGTCTCTTATACAGGCAAGATTTTAGAAAAGAATCTTGTAAAGCTAAACGCAGGTGAAATTGAAGTAAAACCAAAAATCTACAAAGTAGAATTTATAAGCAAAGTTTTGTTAAGAAATGGGGTCCAAAGAGCTTCATATATATTTGCAAAAGCTCAGCTAAAAAGAGACAGGTACTTAAAAAGCAGTATATATCCAAGCCTTGCAACATTTTGGTAATTGCCATAGCACCGGTAATAAGAGAGGCTTTTCAGAAAAAATCGGTCCTTGATGTTATTTCAAAAGAATTTTTCTTTTATTATTCAATGTATGTTTTTATAACAGGTATGATTTCGATATTTCAGATGGTACAGATAACAAGCAACAAAAACGCTGCATGGATATATCAGGTTTTACCAATAGAAAGACCTTTTGATATTAAAAAAGGGGCATATTTAGCTTTTGTCTTTACAATAGGTGTTAGACTATTCATTATACTTTAAATAATACTTTTTGTTTTAATACGTAATTCAATAATTGACTATTTGACAATGTTATTTATATTGATGTTCTTTTCTCTTTTAGTATTTCTACTTGCAACCCAGCAAATGCCTTTTTCAAGGGCAGTGCAAGAGCCGCCAAAGGGCAAAAAAGGTACAGGGCTTTGGTATTTGGTGTATATGGCTTTAGGTACTGGCTTAGGATTTGTCCACTATTTTTGGTTCAGAAGATATAAACTTTATTTTTTGATAGGATTAATAATGATTGATGCTATTTTGTGGCTTGTTAGATTTGAAATAGCAGATGATTCTGAGAGGAAAGAGACTACAAACAACAATGAAAAAACCATTATTCCTTACAAAAGGTGGTAGAGATATTTAAATTAATTTTTGTTATGTGATAGTTGAATCAATACTGCAGGAAGGAAGGGGCTGAAGAATGAATTTAAGCACGTTAAAGGAAGTGGTTAAATACATTGGATTATTTATGCTAAGTGCTGTTGCGATGGCGTTTGTAACTTTGATATTTAACAACGATAAATCTGAAAACATAATGTCTCCTACTATATACTACATCGGGACTTGCCTGTTATTTTTAGTATTTGCAACAATTTCTCTAAAAAGAAGAAAAATAAATATTTTAGAGTTATGTAATTTTCAAAAAGTAACTATTAAAGATGCAGTTTTTACAATAATATTGGCAATAGCTTTTCAATTTATTGTGGGTGCTATTAGTACTCTTTTAGACTCAATAGGTATAATAGCTCCTTTTATAAAAGAATATGAAAATTCAATGCAAAGATTTATTGGTAACGAAAAGATAGAATAGATAATTTTTACAATAATAATAGTAGCACCATTTTTAGAAGAGCTTATGTTCAGAGGTTTAATTTTTGGTACAATGCTTAAAAACCAGATGAATATGTATTTGGCAGCAGTGCTTCAAGCACTGCTTTTTGGATTGTTTCACTCTGACTTATATCAGAGATTGGGTGCTTTTTTAATGGGAATATTTTCGGCACTTATTTTGTACTGGACAAGCTCAATATGGAGCTCTATTATATTTTATGCTGTTAATAACTCTTTTGGGCTTATTGGTTTGATTTATAACATAAATGAAAGCACAGAAAGTTTCTTGCCAATAATGTATTATATATTTATGTTAGTAATTGGAATTATCTTAATGTACGCCAATGAGATATTTTTATAGAAGGAAATCAGAAATTAGAAATAAAAACAAAGAGGAGTTATCGTCTTCTTGATAACTCCTCTTTTAGTTTTAAAGTCTTAAAAGATGTTATTTTGTAATAGAAATTCCAGCTATTTTGAATATATTTTCAACATTTTTCATTATTGTTTCAATATCCTTGTCTGAAAGCTTGCTTATATTTGCACCTTTTGATATGTCAATCTTTGTTATCTTAACTGGTTGATTTAACGAGTTAATGACGCCATCTAAATTGAACATGATTTTGAGATTGTTAGAATCTTTTAAATAGAAATATAGCCTTTCACCTTTGAGATTATTTTTGCTATCAATTCTCATTCTATACTGCAAGGTAAATGGCGGAATTTGAGGAGCTGCGCTATCTATCTGGTAAACTGCTTCTTTTACCATTTGTGAATAATTTGATTCGGCTTGCTTCATGATTTCGTCAATGTTTAAAGTGGTACTTTTATCAAGCTGCTGAGCATTCAAAATGGATTGCGCATCTTCAAGAATCATCTTTGTAATGCTGAGAACAAACTCTTTTGTTGCCTTGTCATCAGCAGCTTTTGTCAAAATGGCTTTCAAAAGGTCAATGGAAGAATTCTTATTGAATTCAAAAATAATTTCATCACAGCTTTCTTTTTTGCCATTGCTAAATTTTAGCTCAACTTTTTGGCTAGATAGCTTAGCACAAGATGCAAGTTTTGGTAAAACAACGTCTGCATAGCTTGCAATAAGAGCTTGAAGCTGAGGATTGTTTTGAATATCAAAAAGTCTTATATACTTGTTTACATCAATCTGTACAGGCATATTAGCATATGCGTCGCTTAGTTTCACATAAAGTGGCTTTGAATAAATTTGTGGGAAGTTGTATGCAACATATTCTTTGTTAACATACATTGAACCATTTAAGAGTTCTTTATTATTGTAATAAAGAGCCATTTGCATACTGCTTTCGTATTTTGAGACATCTGAAACAACCCTGCCTTTGATGTACATCTTTTTGAAAAACTCTTCTAACTTTTTGCTATTTTCTGTTGCATTGTTTCCTGCAGAATACCTCAAATCAATTCTGAACTCTTCATCAATAGTTTTACTACTCTGAGCCTGAGCATAAGCTAAGCCCGCTTTTAAAAGAGGAGTAGAGACCGTTTGAGAATATGCAACAGAGCTTAGAAGTAAACTCAGAAGCAAGACAAATACAATACTTACGTTTAATAAGGTTTTCCTTTTCAAAACATTTACCCCCTCGCAGATTTTGATTAAAAAATTGCGTATATGTCAAGTATATACAATAGAACTTAAACTGTCAATAAATTTTTGAAATAGCAAATAAAACCGTGAAATACCTCTCTAAGTCATTTGATTTATTAAATTTCAAGAAGCCTCTTTACACTTTCTTTACAATTTAATCACACTTTGTGCATAATAAAGGGTATTATAAATATTGTAGTCGGCAAATTAAAATTGTGAAAGTGTGAAAGGAGATGAAAATCACATGATGGGGCATTTCTATAGAGACTTTGACGGACTTTGGGGATTTCACATGATTGGAGGCAGCAACAGTTGAATATAAAAGTGTAAAAGGTATAATAATACTTGGGTAATATTAGGTGTTACTAAGTGTACAAAAAGTAAAAGAAATATATGGTATCAGCCGGAGAACATTAATAAACTGGGAAAAAGAAGGGCTAATAACACCTCTCAGAACACCAAAAGGAAGAAGAAGGTATAAGAAAGAGGATATAGAAAAACTTCTGGGCATGATAGAGGAAAAACCAAAACCGACCGTTGTTTTGTATGCAAGAGTCTCCACTAAAAAGCAAGAAGAGTACCTTAAAAACCAAGTTAGAAGACTTGAAGAATATGCCAAGTCGCAAGGATGGCAGTATGAAGTTATACATGAAATAGCCAGTGGAGTAAATGAAAACAAGAGAGGTTTATTAAAACGAGACTTGTCAAGAATTTTGTGTATCCAATTCATAGCGTAAATTGAAGAGTTGTAAGATTTCGTAATTGTGGTGTCTAATAAGAGGTACCCCATTTTTCCATTTACCTCGCTTAAAGTTCTCTCT
>OFGS01000186.1_pt1 | contig 15872 bp, 10 predicted proteins | sample 1521851 | NCBI WGS metagenome assembly OFGS01 (sample SAMEA3142070, study PRJEB24117) | hot springs metagenome
AGACGTACCAGCCGGCGAATATTGGATGGTTGCTGCTCCCCTCAAACTCGTCGGCACTGACGCCGCCCCAGCGCGTGTATTATTGTTTGAACAATAAGCAATCCCCCTCATCATATGGTGAGGGGGATTTATACATAAGCATTTGCCGATAGAAGAAGAGGTGATGGACATGCTAATTGGAGGGTTTTCTTGTATCATGTCCATTGCAGTCATGACAATTGTATATCTTTGGAGAAACAATCGAGCGCAACAGGTAGCTTTCTTATGGGTTTTTTGTCATTTTTTCTTGCTTCTTTTAGGCAAGACAGAGATATCGCATGATTTGCTTATTAACCGAGATTAGGAAACTGACAAAAAAACAATCGCAATAACAAGGCATGGTGAATATGAGTACCAATCGCATTAACAAGTAGTATATTACCACTAGGATGTGAATTAGCAGATATAAAATATTGAACATATATCGTGAAAAGAATCACGATGGTGACTAATCACCATCGTGATTGATAAAAACCAAAGTTTATAACTAAAAATTCTGATCTTCACATTAACGGGCTTTAACTTACAATTTATTTACTACTCAGTAACTTCACGGAGATTTTCAGAAATTTTGTTTTACTCCACGCTGTTCCTCCCTGTGCAAGTGGATCAACAACATTGACGAACACTTTTTTATTTTTCACAGCTTCTATACTTTTCCAAATTGGATTTTCTTGCAGTTGCTTCAATGCATCAGTATTATTTTTGTTCTCTTCCGTCGAGAATTGGACAAAGATATAATCAGGGTTCATGGCGCTGAATTTCTCAAGAGACATCACTTCCTGAGATTTCGCCTTTTTAATCTCATTTGGCACCATCAATCCTAAATCTCTATACAGCGTAGGATTGAAAAACACATCTTTATTATAAATCATAATGTTGCCATTTCTAATTCGGATCGCAACTACTTTTTTCCCTTTCAGCTTAGTACCTAACTTTTTCTTAGCCGTCGTCAGTTCAGCTTTGTAGCTTTTGATGATGTTCTCTGCCTGCTGTTTCTTTCCCGTTAATGTAGCTAGCAACCGTAAGTTGGCTTCCCAATCTGTCGAGATGTGGGAAACTGGAATTGTGAGGGCGATTTTTTGCAATTTATTCAACACATCTTTCGGGAATTTGGTCGAAGCTAAAATAACATCTGGTTTTAGTTTGACGATGGTCTCCATATTCGGCTGAGTTTTTTCACCAATGGATACCGTAGAACCTGTAATTTTTCTGAACATACTTGGAAACTTCCCACCAATCGTGATGCCCCCAATAGGCTTCACATCTAGGACAAGGGCATCTTCCATCGTTTCCATGCTTCCGGTTATCACAATTCTTTCCACTGGCATAGGAACAGTATACGTCTTCCCAAGATATTTAATTTTAATCGTCTTGCTGGTGGCTGCCTCGACTATTGCTTGTCCTCCACCAATAGCTAAAAGCGTAATAAGTAGAACAATGAAACTACGATGAAGCCACTTCCATATTTCCATTAGCGCACTCCCTTTCGCCATAATAATTAATTATAAATAATCCTTTTGTTTTCATCTGTAAACATAAAATATTTAGAACATTTTATAATATCAATGAATTAGTTATAAATACTCGAATTCTTCTAAAACAACTAACAAAAAAGTCTACTTAATACTGATTTATTTTTTCGAGATAGTTGTCTGGGCATAAAAAGCAATATTAGCTAAATTAGTTGATGAATTGATTGAAGCATCATAAAAATTATAAGGTGAGAAAATAAGATCTAATTGTTTCGATTGTTTGGCTTTTAAATAAAGCTCATTTGGCTCAAATTCAAAAAATTCGCGAGCAATCCATTCATCACTGTTGGTTACCACTATAAGTGAATCATTGACCTCAACAGGATAAGGTAAGTTATTTTTTATTTCTACTGTAATAACTAAGCTCCCATCTTCTTTCCAATTATTACTAATAGGTTTAAACAATATAGTCTGTTTAAATGAGTCATCTAATAATCTTGCTAAGACTACGGAAAACTGCGAACGCTTCACAGGATGGCTTGGACGATATTTATTATCTGGATATCCTGTTGTAATATAGTTATCAACAAGGCAAGAAACATAATCGTATAGCCAACTATCTTTATCAATATCATCAAATTCCGAACCAAACACATAATCTAAATGATAAGATTCAGCAATAATTTTTGCCATTTGCCCCCTTGTTAATGTATCACGAGGTTTGAAATAACCATTGTTACCCACCATGATGCCCTCATCTGCAAGTGTAGCAACATACTCATATCCATAATCCCCAGGTTTAATATCTTTAAAATTAGGATTTGGACGGTTTTTTGTATCTAGTCCTAACGCCTTTACTAACATTTCGGCAGCTTCTATTCTTTTCATGTCGAGATTGGGAAAGAAATTCTTGTTTTTTTCATTGATAATTTTTTTGTTGACCAAATAATTTATTTCATCATAAGCCCAATGACTAGAATTCACATCAGAAAAGGAACCCGTTGCGGCCACAGGACTTATAGACGACAAAAATAGCAATGAGGTACAAAATAATAATGTTTGTAGAAATAAACGTTTCATTTGGATTTCCTCCCATTTTATTTTGTTTATTTATAAAAAATGCATAGAAATATCAACGCTCATCTTGCGACATAAAACAGAAATAATACATTTCCATTAAAAAAATTAAATCTTTCTAACATGTTAGCTGTACGAGCTATATGAACAATTCGCACAGACTAATAGCAAAGAAATTTATTACATGCTATTTTTTGATGCAAATCGTAAAGCTCGACTAGCAAGGGCTGGTAAAACTGAAATATGCCCTTCTCCAATAAACTCATAAAATTCTACATACAATCCAAATTCAACTAAATTGGAAAGACGCTCTGCCAGTTCTTCAGCATGAACGTTAATCCGGCTTTTGTGGCTTCTTTCTAACTCTCCAGCCGCCAAAAGTACGTTAACGTTGAGTGCTTCTTGTTTGATGCGAGCAACAAAGCGTTGTTCCGCTTCAAGCAATAGTTGTTTACTCCAATGAATCGAAGGACTTCCAGCAATGTACGTTTTGAAAGCAGTCGGCTTCGTAAAAAGCACCTGCAGAGCAAAGAGACCACCGAGAGAATGGCCAAAAATGGCTTGCCTCTTCCGATCGATTGGCAATTCTTGCTCTATTTTAGGCTTCAGTTCAGTTTCAATAAATTCCAAAAAAGTTGCTGCTCCTCCCATTTCCGGCCATGCCTTTCCATCTGGACGATCAGGTAATTCGCTTTCCGGAACAGACATGGTAAAATCGTAAAAGCGGGCAGGCGAAAATGCCCTTTCTGTTGGATAACCAATACCGACTATCACTGTCGGAATAACTCCTGTGCGATCAGGACGTTCTGCCTGCACGCGCATTGCTTCCACCATCGTGCCAAATACCACATTGGCATCAAGTACATAAATCACCGGAAATCCCGAAGGAGGCGGATCCGCATAAGGTTGAGCAACAAAAATCCGATATTCACGATTCCCACAGCGAGAATACATCACAAACTGCTTCGTTCGTGGAATGGTGAACTCACTAATGCTTGACGGATGAATAATTGAAGAAAATAACTCTCTTTCTTTAGAATCCAACCTTATCCCCTCCATTTTTAACATAGACAATTCGATATTGGCTAACTCCTTTTGCATATTAGGGACTTTCTCCCCCCTCTCTCTAACCTTCAATTGGAAATATCATCCCAATATAGCTTTCCTTTAACATAGAACAAACCTCAACCTTATGCCTGATTAAAAATAGTCGTTAATTGCGAAGCTGGAATACGCGATCGAGCGGGTGGAATCTTTGCAGGATAGCCGATATGGAGATTGCCAACGGCTTTCTCTCCGGGCTGAATTCCCATCGCTTTCCGAAAAATAGGATCATGCAGCCATCCATATGTCTCCCACACCATGCCGATCCCTTTTTCCCATGCGAGCAGACTAAAATTATGGATCACACAACTCGTTGCTGCATAATCTTCTTCTCTAACAACCAAATTAGGGTCCTCCCTCATCAACACCGTTAAAATCATCGGAATAGACATGATTTTATCGTAAAATTTTTGGCCGATTTCCTTTCTTTTCAATGGGTCCGCTTCTTTGTTTTCTTTCATTGTCCGCACGGCATCAGCAATTTTTCTACGGCCTTCTCCATATGTTAAAATAAACCGCCAAGGCTGAGTCAGACGGTGATTAGGAGCCCAAACAGCTGTATCAAGCAGCTCCATTACAAGCTCAGGTGATACAGGACGATCTTCAAATATATGAACGGAACGGCGATCTCGCAGCAATTGGCTCAGCTCCATAAGCAACCCTCCATTTTTCAGTTTTCGAGATGTCCCCTGTTCGCTTACACTTTTGTTTTAAATAACAAGTACACGAAGTAAGGAATGCCAATGATGGCGATGACAATTCCGACAGACAGTTCGACAGGTGCAAAAACCGTTTTAGCAATAAAGTCTGAAACCACTACTAGCAACATGCCAATCGTTCCGCTAATAGGGATGACGCGCTGATGATAAATCCCGACGAGACGCTTGGCGATATGGGGAGCAATCAAACCAACAAAGCCGATGTTTCCAGACACAGACACGCACGCACTGACAATACCAATACTCGTCAGTAGCAATATATTTTTTTCCTTTTCAGTAGAAACCCCTAAGCTTTTTGCACTATTTTCCCCCAATTGGAACAAATCGAGAATATAAGCTTTGCTTATAATAATCGGCACCAGCAGAATGATCCACGGCAACATGGCAACAATATATTTCCAATTTGCGTTCCAAATGCTTCCCGCCAGCCATACCGTCGCCATTTCAAAATCCTGTGGATTCATCTTTAACGATAAATATAAGGATAGAGCCCCAAAACCAGACCCTCCGGCAATTCCTACAAGAATGAGGCGCTGCGTATCTAAATGGCCATTCTGTCGAGCAAATAGATAAATCAGCAGGGCGGCACCCAATCCGCCGACCCATCCAAACAGCGGCATCGCTAAAATTGATAACCAATCGCTTTCCACTGTCATGCGCCCTCCAAAGAAAAGCATAAAAATGACGATCATGGCTCCAGCTCCAGCATTAATGCCCAAAATTCCTGGATCAGCCAAACCATTCCGGCTAATTCCTTGGATGGTCGCTCCGGCAATTCCCAAGCCAAAACCAACCAACGCAGCAATGACAATACGCGGCAGACGGAAATCCAAAATCACCAAATCATGCTCCGGAACCGGATCAATTCGCAGTAGTGTTTTTAAGACATCTTGAACGGTTATATCAAATATTCCATTTGTTAGACTAATATAAATGGCCAACAATATAATGACAATATTACTAAATAACACTAACCAATAGCGCTTGGCTGAAGGATTAAGCATCCTTTCCTCCCCCTCTCGTATAAATTAAATAGAGGAAGAAAGGCACACCAATCAAAGATGTAACGACCCCGATCGGTGTTTCAAACGGATAATTCAAAAATCGGCTTAAAATATCGGAAAGCGCCAAAAAGATCGCCCCAAGAGCACCGGCACAAGGAATAATTCGGCGATAATCAACCCCCACTAAAAACCTCGTCATATGAGGAATAATCAAACCAACGAAACCGATATTGCCAACCAAAGCAACAGAAATGCCTGTCAAGATAACCACGCTGGCGATCGCCAAGGCCTTGATCACCATCGTTTTCTGACCTAAGCTGACCGATATTTCCTCTCCTAACGACAAAATAGTAATCGATTTAGAGATTATGATGGCAATAGCAAGGCCAACAATGGCAAAGGGCACTGCCAATTTAATTAAATGAGGATCCATTTGATGCAGCCGGGCATTGTACCAAAAGCTCACATCCTGTGAAACTTGAAAATAAGAAGAGAGAGCGGCTGATATGCTGCTCAAAAATGTTCCGATAATCGTTCCAATAATCGCCATTCGAACAGGCGACATTCCATTGGGCAGGACGGAGGCCATCCAGAACACGAAGCCTACGGCAACAGCTGAACCAACCAACGAGTACATGATCATCTCAAGCGAAGAGGCGCCCGGCTGAATAATCATGCAAAGTGTAATCGCAAAAACCGAACCATCTGAAACCCCCATAATGGAGGGAGACGCTAAATAGTTCCTTGTCATCCCTTGCATAATCGTTCCTGAAATCGCAAGGAATGCACCAATCAAAAGAGCACCGATCACTCTTGGCAGTCTGGAATGCCTGACAATTTGATGATTCACATTATTCGGGTCAAAATCAACTATCGCTTTCCAAACAGTCCACGCATCTATATTTTTGGCCCCATACAAAATAGATGCGATAATGATAAACACTGCCACAATCGGTGAAATCCATAAAATCAAAGCTGACGGAGAAATTCTTAATTGCATATTGACGCTACCTGCCTTGTATTATTCGTTGCCGAGCTTCTCCACAGCTGCTTTCAAGAAATTGATTTTGCTCCACGCTGTGCCGCCTTGTGCAAGCGGGTCGACAACGTTGACGAACACTTTATCATTTTTCACAGCATTGATGCTTTTCCAAATTGGATTGTTTTGCAGCTCTTCAAGTGCTTTAGGATTGTTTTTATTTTCATCTTCTGAGAATTGCACAAAAATATAGTCAGGATTCATTTCGCTAAATTTCTCTAAAGAAATCATTTCCTGAGCTTTCGCATTTTGAATTTCTTGAGGTACGGTCAGTCCTAAATCCGTATATAGCGAAGGATTGAAAAATACATCTGGCGGATAGATCATAATATTTCCGCTGCGAATGCGAACCGCCACGACCTTTTTATCTTTTAGCTTGTCTCCCAGCTTCGCTTTCGCTTCTTCCAAGTCTTTTTTATATTGGTTTAATACTTCATCAGCTTTGTCTCGTGTTCCAGTAACTTCTGCCAACACACGCAAATTCGCTTCCCAATCTGTTGAGATGTGAGAAATCGGGATCGTTGTTGTTATTTTTTCCAGTTTTTGTGCAACATCTGGCGGGAATTTTGTCGTCGAGAAAATAACGTCTGGTTTTAATTTTAAGATTTCCTCAATATTAGGCTGCGCTTTCTCACCGATAGAGACAGTAGAGCCTGTAATGTCCTTAAACATTTCTGGGAACTTGCCGCCAACCGTAATGCCCCCAAGCGGCTTTACTCCTAACACAAGCGCATCTTCCATGGTTTCCATGCTTCCAGTGATAACGATTTTATCCGTTTTGACTGGAACTGTGTAATCTTTTCCAAGATAATGAATCGTATGTTTTTCATTTAGATATGCTTGTGTTTCTTGTTTTTTATTCGAGCGATCCCCCGATTTTTCAGGCGCTGATGATTCTTTCGCGCCGCAAGCGCTCAATACTAAAATAAGTAGAGCTATCAGACCTAGATAAAGATAGTTTCTCTTCATGTCTCTCTTAAGTCCTCCCCTCACCCTCTATGTGATAACGATTATCATTTATGATTATAATTTAGATCTTCCACCCTGAACATGGACAGTATCCGAAATTCATTTTGGACAAATTCCAGAAAAAAACTTTAACGATTCATCAATAATTCGATCGTGGGCATATGCCGAGTACTCCACCCACGGATCGGAAGGAAGCACATATACTTGATGATGGCGAACCGCTTTCAGTTCTTGCCATGGAAATGAATATTGCAATTGATTCCAAAAAGCTAACGTTTCTTCTTCCTGCCTAATTAATAGTAACAAATGATCCGCATCTATTTGAGCAAGCTGATCGAGCACAATAGGCTCGTTGTAAACACCGCTCTTAGGATACGCGGCATTCATTTGCAAATCCTGATAAAACACCTCTGACATGCCACGATTACAATGAGCATATAAATGCTGCTTCGAGATTCGCACGACCAAAAATGTGTCCTCTCCTACTTCTCGCTTTAGCTGTTGTCTAGCAAACTTCACCTTTCGATCATACATTTGAAGCCAGTTCTCTGCTTCCTTCTCTTCTCCTAAAAATTCAGCCGTCAGCATCAGCTGCTCCCGCCAGTTTTTCTCAGTCCACGGAACATAAAAAATAGGAGCAATCTGTTCAAGCCTCGCCTTCTCCATCTTTTCAAGATCGTCTGTGCTAATAATCACATCCGGCCGCTCATGGGACAGAGCCTCAACTTTCGATTCCCAATCTTGGTTTTTGCGATAAGCACTGAGAGGGACAGAAATATCGTCACGGTACATTTTGTAATAATAAGCCGTCCATTTCGGATGAAGCGGCGCCGCATAAGGAATAATCTTTAATGCAAGCAATTGGCCGGTAATCGGAGACGTATAAGCAGCAATTTTTCGCCGGCGGCTTTTCATATAAGCGGTCGGCGTAACCCCTACCTTCTTTTTAAATTTACGGCTAAAGTAAAATTCATCATGATAACCAACCTGATGGGCGATATCACGCAGTTTAGCGTCGGATTGCGCCATCAGACGCTTTGCCTTATTCAGCCGAAGCTCTGTTAAATAATCCATTGCGCTCATTCCATACGTTTTTTTGAACAAATCTACAAAATATTTAGGACTAATATTGGATATCCTTGCTAATTGCTCAATCGTCAAATTCTCATAAAAATAACGTTCCATATAGTTTTTAGCTTCCTCTAGCGATGTTCGTGATTCTTTAGGAAAAGGCGAACGATGCTTCGTGATATAATAAAGCAGCTCTTGGAAAGCAAGCTGGCAGCGAAACCGTTCCAGCTCATCCTCGCTTCGCCAATGATCATAAATTTCATCACATAACGAGATCAGCCGATCCGCAGGAAACACAGGGATTTCCCCCTGTAACGGAAAGAAGCATTCCCCGTGATCGGATAGGCACTCATATCCTGAACCTTTCCGTTGAAACACGTCAAACTTAAACAAGAACATTTTACTTCTTGCTTCTATTTCAATTCCATATGTATCACCAGGGGAGCACATATAAGCGGTATTCTGCCGCAGTCGATACCTGTGACTATTTAACATAAAATGTCCTTGTCCACCTTTAACGATCATCAGTACATGAGAAGTTGTAAGCTGCTGTTCGATCCGCCAATCGCCTTCTTCTTTGATAAACTGCATCTCCCGCATTCTAAAAAACGAGCAATCCCAAGCAAACTCATCGGCCTCTTGCTTGATCATTTCAGATTGGACCATGATCTTTCTCCCTCCTTCTTGCTTCTGCATCTATACATGAAAAAGAGCGATTTTATTCGAGCTTTGACCATTCATTGTTATTTAGCGTTTGATAATGATTATCATTATTATAATAATTATATCAAATCATTCCCTTTTTCACAATATACTCCCATTCAAGTTCAACTATTTGATATAGATAGCATCTGAAAAGAAAGAGAATAGGGTGTTTTCAACACACGAAGATCAGGAACACGCAGACACACGGCAAAAAAACAAGGCTGTTCTCCTGTTGAGAACAGCCTTATCCATCCCTTCTCAATCATTCACATCTTTATTTATTATACTCATCTTTCCAGCCAAACCCTTCCCTCAGCAACCTTCCAGAATCATATCGTTCTATTTTTTGGCTCGCTTTATCCAGCAAAGCTAATGAGGCCACATAACCGTTATCAATCTCTAACGGATACATCGTTGCACGGTTTAGGCAATCAGGGTCATCTTTCAAATAAAGTAACCGTGGGGTTTGATGAGGCGCAGATACGATCACATGCAATGGAGAAATTTGCAATCCCTTGCCCGTTGCTTTCAATATCGCTTCTTTCCTTGTCCAATATGTATAAAAAGCCCTCTTTTGCTCCTGAGGCGATGCTTGAAGCACATGATATTTTTCTTCCTCTGCTAGCACTTCATTGGCCATTTGCCTTACATCTAAAGCGTGAGAGTCATCCATCCACTCAATGTCGACACCAACGGGGATGCCAGCTGTAAAAGCAACGAGAACTCTCTCACCGGAATGAGAAATCGACCATTGCAATGAACGGTCAGGCAGCTGCGGACGGCCATGAGCCTTACGACAAGCCGAGCAAGTGCGATCAATCGGCACTTCATGCGGAGCCATATTGAGCTGCGCCGCTAATACAAAGCGACTTAATACACAACCGATCATAAAACGAGCTCGATCTTGCCCCTTCCGAAATGATTGTACTCTTTCCTTTTCCTCCGCATTCAGCAATCGAATATGCCACGATTGTAGATCGCGGATGTTAGCGAGCCAAACCTGGCACGCATGCTTCGTTAAATGAGGAACTGAATTCGCTATTTCCCATTCCACCACGGCAACCATTCTCCTCTCTCATTTCCGTTTTGCTTGATCGTGTGGAAAATAAAAGAAGAGTTAAGCAGGTGTTCTAAGAGCTTGATCCTTTCCTGCTCAACTCCGATTTGGCACCGTTCATTGCCAAGTTAAAGTCGTTAAGTTTTTATTTAACCTATTCATCAGGTGTAGGTGGAAGAGTCCACAGAAGCCACTGCTCTACGACAAGTGTTGAAGCTACTGAACTTGATCCACGGTCTAGGCGGATGATCTATTTTATTTTTTGATTTCTCGCAAACTGTTAGGCCTCATGTCCGTCCAGTGTGTATGAATATAATCGTGGCAAGCGGCACGTGTATTTTCTGAAAACACAATTTTCCAACCGGAAGGAACCGCAATGGAGGACGGCCAGAGCGAGTACTGGCCTTCCTCATTGATTAAGACAACATAGGTCCCATCTTGATTTTCAAAAGGGTTGGTCATTTTATACCTCTCCCTCCATTCATTGGAATGAAATCACTTTATTTCTTAATTGATCAGCAAGAACGCGGCCAATTTCAGCCAATGGCCCAGGCTGGCACATATCCTTATGGCGGCATTCGATATCATATTGAATGATTCGGCCATCGATGTATGGTAGCCATGCCTCCGGCTCGATTGGATCAAACCATTCCGGAATAATGGTTGAGCGGAAGAATAGGAGATCTCCCTTATAGCGCCGTGGCATATATTCACTTAAAATACGGACAGAATTTACATACGTGTTTTTAAGATTGAAGATGGTGGACTCTTCTAAGCTAGCTAGCGCACTACCGTCACCCCGAAGCATCTCAATCGTATTCTCCAAATTCAACGGCTTCCCATCCATGTTATCCGGATCATATCCTCCTAAAGCAAGCAATGCAATCAAGGCCTCTTGCTCATCCGGTGCCTTAGCAATCGGTAAAAAGTGGCTAGGGTATGCGTCTAACATCACTAGAAGTGCAATCTCGTCTCCTTGCTGCTGCAGCTGTGTCGCCATCGCATGCACGACATTTCCGCCTAGCGACCATCCTAATAAGTAATATGGTCCTTTAGGCTGAACAGCCTTCATTTGCTCAATATAATCAGCAGCCATCTCATCTAATGTCTCTGGCAATCTCTCAGCTTTCGCAATACCTCGAGCCTGCAATCCGTATATTGGATATTCCGTTCCGATCGATGTCATCAATCCTGCATAGCACCAGCTAAGACCTCCCGCTGGGTGTACGCAAAATAGCGGAGGCTCTGTACCAGAAGCTCGCAATGGCAACAATATATCCAACGCATTATGACTGCTTCCCATTTCTAATTTCTCAGCAAGACCCGCAACGGTAGGAGCTTCAAATAAATCACCTATGCTCAGCTCGACTCCAAACGTCTCACGAATACGGCTCATTAACTGAACGGCCAAGAGTGAATGGCCTCCAAGTTCAAAGAATCCATCGTCAATGCCGACACGCGGTAAGCGGAGAATCTCCATAAAGAGGTCACATAACATCTCCTCTTGAGGTGTTCGCGGCCCGCGCCCATTCACTTCGATCGCTAAATCAGGCATTGGTAACGCTTTGCGATCCAATTTACCATTCGGAGTTAACGGCAAAGCTTCGATCATGACAAAAGCGGATGGAATCATATAATCAGGCAGGCTAGCCGCAACATATTTCCGCAGCTCGGATGATTCAAACACGGCATCCTTTGCAGGCACAATGTAGGCTACAAGCCGTTTATCCCCCGGCTGATCTTCCCGAACAATAACGGCTACTTGGGCAATTTGAGGATGTTTTGCTAAAACCGCCTCAATCTCTCCCAACTCAATTCGATAGCCCCTAATTTTAACTTGATGATCGGCTCGACCAATATAATCCAAAGTCCCATCTACGCGCCATTTTGCTAAATCGCCCGTGCGATACATTCTTGAGCCCGGCGGTCCAAATGGATTAGCAATAAAGCGTTCAGCGGTTAAATCAGGGCGCCCTAAGTATCCTCTTGCTAATCCAGCTCCAGCCACATACATCTCGCCAATCACTCCCGGCGGAACCGGCTGCAGCTGATCATCTAATACATACACCTCTAAATCAGGAATGCTGCAACCAATTAAGCTGTTCCCTTTCAGAGAAAGAATCGTTCGATCCAATTCAATATAGCTGACATGCACCGTCGTTTCCGTAATACCGTACATATTAATCAGCTTCGGCTGATTCTCAGGGTGCCGCTCATACCAATCTTCTAAACGGCTCAACTCCAATGCTTCTCCACCAAAAATCACAAAGCGCAAGGAAAGCTGCTTCGACCATTCGCTGTTTTCCCGATCAGCCTGCATCAGCTGATAAAAAGCGGATGGCGTTTGATTAAGAACCGTGACGTTTTGCTCCACGAGCAATTGAAGAAACTCCTTCGGTGAACGGCTTACATGGTGCGGAACGACAACAAGACGTCCGCCATATAAGAACGGTCCCCAAATCTCCCAAACGGAAAAGTCAAACGCATAAGAATGGAATAATGTCCAACTATCATTTTCGGAAAATTGGAACCAATGCTCCGTCGACCGGAAAAGCCGAACTACATTTTGATGCGGAATCATCACGCCTTTTGGTTTTCCTGTTGAGCCAGAAGTATAGATGATATAAGCCATATGATACGGTGATAAAGCTTCGATTCGATCCGCATCATTCGGATTCGTTTCCGGATAGTGGCCAATTTGCCCCACAACATGCTCCGCATCGACTACGATATGCTCCACATTCGGCGTATGCGGAAGCTTAACGGCCATTTGCTGATTGGCAATCACATACATCGGCTGCGCATCTTCCATCATATAGGCAATGCGATCTTCAGGATAATTCGGATCTAAAGGCAAGTAAGCGCCTCCCGCCTTCAATACCGCTAAAATGCCGATCACCATTTCCAATGAACGCGGCAACGCAAGAGCGACTACTCTTTCTGGGCCCACTCCTTTACTGATGAGAAAATGAGCCAGCTGATTCGCTTTTTTATTTAGCTCGGCATAACTAAGCTTTTGATCTTCAAAAACAACGGCTGTCGCATCTGGAACTCTTTGGACTTGTTTTTCAAATAAAGCTGGCAGGGTTTCCGCAGACAGATGCCGCTGTCGATGCTCTGCTTGATTTAGAAGGAGCTTGCGTTCTTCTGGCAGCAGCATATGAATTTGTCCAATCGGCAATTCTGGATTCGTCACCACTTCTTTAAGAAGCTGACATAACCGCTTGGCAAATCGTTCAACGGTCTCCTGCTGGAATAAATCTCGGCTATACTCAAATAAACCTATTAATCCAGCTGGCGAGCCATCTCCCATCCGGTTTTCGCGAAGCTCCAGCGTCAAATCAAATTTGGCAGAACCGACGCTGCGAACCTCTAATCGACTTTCCAGACCTTGCAACTCCAACTTTGGCTCCGGTGTATTTTGAAATACAAACATGACTTGGAATAGTGGGTGCTTGGCCCGCGAACGAACCGGATTTAAAACCTCCACTAATCGTTCAAATGGAAGATCTTGATTTTCATAAGCTGATAGATTCACTTGCTTCACTCTAGCAAGCAGCTCGCGGAAGCTTGGATTCCCTGATGTATCCATACGCAGCACAAGCGTATTAATAAACATTCCCACAAGGTCTTCCAGTGCATCGTCGTTTCTTCCTGCGATTGGACTGCCGATCGGAATATCTGTTCCCGCTCCCAACCGAGTGAGAAGAGCGGCAAAGCCCGCTTGGAGCACCATAAATAAGCTTGTTTTATTTTCACGCGCCAAAGCTAATAGCCGTTGATGGAGCTCCGCATCAAGCTTGAATTCGACCACTCCTCCTTCATAACTGGACTCCGCAGGGCGCGGATAGTCAGTCGACCACTCCAGTTCTTCAGGTAAATCAGCAAGCGTCTGCTTCCAGTAATCCAGCTGTTTAGCAATGAGATGATCCGGATGGTTTTCGTTTCCTAAAAATTCCTGCTGCCAAAGAGCATAATCAGCATATGTGACTGGCAAAGGTGGCCAATCCACTTTTTGCTGCTGACAATGCGCTTGGTAAGCGCTAGCCAAGTCACGAGTCAGCGGAGTGAGCGACCAGCCGTCTGCTGCAATATGGTGCATTAAAAGCAGCAGTACATATCGATTCTCTCCAAGCACAAACAGTTGCGCTCGAATAGGCGGCTCTTTTGCTAAATCAAAGCTATAACGCACCGCCTCATTTAGCACGCGAGATAACTCATTTTCGCTAATTTCTTGAACGATCAGCTCCGGACGTGCTTGATGCGGTTCCAAAACGATTTGCCTTGAAGTGCCAGAACGATCCGGGAAAATAGTCCGCAACGTTTCATGCCGTTCCACCACATCATATAAAGCTTGGCGCAAAGCAGCAATTTGAAGCGCGCCTGTTAAATGCACAACGACCGGTATATTATACGTAGGGCTTGGACCTTCTAAATGATGTAAAAACCATAAACGCCGCTGAGCAAATGATAGAGGAATCTCGTCTTTATGAGCATACGCTTTCACTGGCGGCTTCCCGTGCGCCGCTTCCTTTAGATGATGAACAAGGCTCGCCACCGTCGGTGATTCAAACAGCTTGCCGATCGCCAGCTCCACGCCCAACACATCGCGGATGCGGCTGATTAAGCGCGCGGCCAGCAACGAATGACCTCCCAGTTCAAAGAAGTTATCGTCAATGCCCACTGCCGACAAATCAAGCACCTCAGCAAAAAGCTCACATAAAATTTCTTCTTGCGGTGTTCGCGGCTTGCGTCCCTTCATTGTCACCGTCCAATCTGGAACCGGCAGCGCCTTGCGATCAATTTTTCCGTTTGGAGTCAGCGGAAATTCCTCTAAAATCATAAAGGCCGATGGGACCATATAATCTGGCAGCTTTTCGCTGACATAAAGCCGCAGTTCGGCAAGATCAAGCGCGCCTTTTGAACCGCGAGGAATGAGATAAGCCACCAATCGCGGAGCGCCTGGTTGATCTTCACGAGCCACGACTACCGCCCGCTCTACCTCATCATATTTGGTTAATATGGCTTCAATTTCACCGATCTCAATGCGGAAGCCGCGCAGCTTCACTTGATAATCGACACGCCCGATATAATCTAAAGAGCCATCCTTGCGCCAACGCACAAGATCCCCTGTCCGGTACATGCGGCTTCCTGGTGGGCCGTATGGATTAGCGACAAAACGCTCGGCGGTCAAATCCGGCCGTTTCAAGTAGCCTCTCGCTACCCCCTCGCCAGCAATATATAGTTCACCAGCTACCCCAGGAGGAACGGGCTGCAGATGACGATCCAAAACATACACTTGTGTATTCCAAATAGGTTTACCGATCACAGGAGCGACAATATCATCCTGCTGCAAAGTCGCCATCGTGGACCATATCGTTGTCTCCGTCGGTCCGTATAAATTCGTGATCTCGCACCCGAGCTGATCCAAAGCCGATGCAAGGCTGCTTGGCAACGCTTCTCCTCCAACAAGCACCCGCAACCCGGCGATGCTGTCTGGATGATACGTCACAAGCATATGCCAAAGTGTCGGCGTCGCCTGCATGATCGTAATCTCTTCATTAGAAATCAGCGCAGCGAGCGTTTGCGGATCATGAATGGCTTCTTTTTTCG
>OFGS01000187.1_pt1 | contig 15436 bp, 18 predicted proteins | sample 1521851 | NCBI WGS metagenome assembly OFGS01 (sample SAMEA3142070, study PRJEB24117) | hot springs metagenome
CATATAAGTAGCAGGGTAGGTGTAATGTATTTAGGAAAGCTTGTGGAACTTGCAGAAAGTAACGAGCTTTACAGTAATCCTTTGCATCCGTACACACAGGCACTGCTTTCTGCAATACCAATACCTGACCCGAAAATCTCTAAAGAAAGAACAAGGATTATATTGGAGGGAGATGTTCCAAGCCCTCTCAATCCGCCAACTGGTTGCAGGTTTAGAACAAGATGTAAATATGCGTTTGACAGGTGCAAAGAGGAAGAACCAGTACTTAAGGATGTGGGTTCTGGTCATTACGTAGCCTGCCATTTGATGGACAGAAAATAAGGCAGGCTGCGTGAAGATAAATTATTAAAAATTTTTATGTGAGGAGGAGGAGAAAGTGTATGAAAAAACGTATTATTGCTGCCTTTATTTTGGTTGTATTCCTTGTGACAGGCTTATTTTTAAGCTCAAATTACAAGGGAGCAGTAGCTGCTTCAGCAAAACAGGTTTTCACGTACATCAATGGTGCTGAACCAAGATATTTAGACCCAGCACTAAACACTGCTGCTGATGCTGCAAACATTATAATCAACGTTTTCGAAGGTTTGACAAGAGTAAATGTAAAAGGCGAAACTGTTCCTGGGATGGCTGAAAAATGGACAGTTTCTAAGGACGGACTTACTTACACATTCTATATAAGAAAGAATGCAAAGTGGTCGGACGGAAAACCTGTTACAGCATACGATTTTGAATATGCATGGAAGAGAGCTCTGGACCCAAAAACAGCGTCTGAGTATGCATACCAGCTTTTCTACATCAAAAATGGTCAAAAATTCAATGAAGGCAAAGCAAAAGCATCTGATGTTGGTGTGAAGGCTTTAAATGCTACAACTTTACAGGTTACATTAGAATCACCTACACCATACTTCTTAGAACTTACAAACTTCCCAACTTACTTCCCAGTAAGAAAAGATATAGTAGAAAAGTATGGTGACAAATGGGCAACAGATCCAAAGACATATATTGGTAATGGTCCGTTTATCATGACAAAATGGGTACACAACTCATATATTGAGTTTAAGAAGAATCCAAAATATTGGGATGCAAAATCTATAACGCTTGAAAAGATTGTTTACAAACTTTCAGAGGATGACAAAGCAAACCTTATGGCGTATGAAGCAGGTCAGGTTGACGGTGCTGAGTCTGTACCAACTGACGAGATTCCAAGGTTAATTAAGCAGAAAAAGCTAAAGATTTGGCCACTTCTTGGCACATACTACTATGATGTAAACTGCAAGGTAAAACCATTTAATGACAAGAGAGTAAGACAAGCTCTTTCGCTTGCAATTGACAGAACATACATCGTAGAAAATATTGGTAAGCTTGGTCAAAAGCCAGCAACAGGCTTTGTGCCATATGGTATAAAAGGTATTTCTAAGGATTTCAGAGAAGAATCAGGACACTTTTTACCAGTAAAAGCTGATTTAGCAAAGGCTAAGAAACTTTTGGCAGAAGCTGGATATCCAAACGGAAAAGGTTTCCCAGAAATAGAAATTATATATAACACAAGTGAAGGACATAAGAAGATTGCAGAAGCTATTCAGAACATGTGGCAGCAACTCGGGATAAAGGTAAAACTTTCTAACATGGACTGGAAGGTTCTGCTTGAAAGAAGACATAAAAAGGATTATATGGTTGCAAGAGACGGCTGGCTTGGCGACTATGTTGATCCAATGACATTCTTGGACTTGTTCACATCATACAGTGATAACAACAACACTAACTGGAGCAATCCAAAATATGATGAGCTTGTAATTAAGGCAAAGAAGACATCAGATAGAAAGCAGAGAATGCAGTATATGATGCAGGCAGAGAAGATTTTGATGCAAGACTATGCAATTATTCCGATTTACTTCTATGTAAAAGGTCATGTACTCAGAGACTATGTAAAGAACTATTACATTTCGCCGCTTGGATTTAACTACTTCATGTATGCTAAGATTGTAAAGTAAATTAGAATGGAGTAAAATAATAAGGGAAGGGCAAAGAAAGAATTTTTTGCTCTTCCCTTTTTTGCTTTAGAATCGAAAAAATCTTACTTTTGGGCAGGTGAGATGGGCAATGAAATTTGCATTGAGATTTAAAAAAGTTTTAATAGTACTTAGCCTTGCGAGTTTTTTAATGTTTATTTTGACAGGGTGTTCAAGCAGTCAAGATGATATAAATAAAAAAGTAAGGATTGTGCTTGTTGGCAATTTTATTGGTGATGAAAATGCTCAAAAGCTGATTTCAGAGCTTGAGAAAAAATCTGGTGATCAAGTTTACATTGACCAGATACTTTACACAGGTAATGCCCCTAAATCCGAGCAGGAGTTTGCGTTCATGCAAAAACTTATGGTGATGCTTGCTGCGGGCGAGGGAGATATTTATATCCTTGACAAAAAACTATTTACAAACTATGCCCAAAATGGAGCGTTTTATTCTCTAAAGTCTTTTGTGAGCAAAAATAAACTGGATAAATTTGTAGATGATACATGTTATGTTAAAGAGAAAGACAAATCAACAAAAGATTTGTATGGTATAAAAGCAGACCAAGTCTTCTTGCTCAAAAAATACGGGTTTGAAACAAAGAACAAATATATAGCCATCTATGTCAGAAGCAACAAATTCTCACGTGCACAGAAAGTCTTGTTAGCTCTTTTGAATAGCAAGTAAATACCCTGCCAGAAGAAATATACCGTAAAAGATGCTGTCTTCTGATGCATTAAAATATGGTGAGTGCAAAGGATTTTCTCCTTTGCCTTTTTCTTTTATGCCAAGCCTGAAATAAACCGAAGGAACTATTTGACAGTAAAATGCAAAGTCTTCTGCTGTAAAGCTTGGGATAGCCTTTTTTATATTCTCAGGGCCAAGAAGTTTTTTTGCTACATCAAGAAACTCTTCGGTAGCTTGATAGCTATTTATCAAAGGTGGATATTGAAAATAATAATTTATATTCACATGGCAATCATATTTTTGAGCAGAAAGTTTTGCAAGTTTTTTTATGTTTTTATAGATAAATTCTTGCATACTGCTATCAAACGTTCTTACAGTTCCTCTTATTTTGCACCTTTCTGAAATTACATTGAAAGTCTGTCCACTGCTGATGGATGAGAAAGAGACATGAAAAGGCAATAATTTATTTGAAAACGCGCAAAAAATGTTGTTTGCGCTCTGAATAAAATCAGTGGCAGGATAAATTGGATTTTTAGTAACTTCTGGCATTGCAGCATGTCCACCTTTTCCAATAAATTCAATCTCAAAATCATCCACACTTGCCATGATAGCACCACTTGAAACCTCAATTGTTCCAACATCAACACCTGGCCAGACGTGAAATCCCAAAAGCTTCGTCACCTTTGGATTTTCAAGTCCGCCTTCTTCGATTACTCTTTTTGCCCCTCCTGGCCCTTCCTCAGCAGGCTGAAATATAAACTTCACACATCTTTCAAAGCCCATGTCAACAAGAACCTTTGCTGTCCCCAGTACCACTGCCATATGAAAGTCGTGACCACAGCAGTGTCTTGGCTGACCTTCCACTAAAATAGCATCCATGTCGCTTCTTATTCCAATACATTCATCAGACCTATTTATAATTCCAATCACGCCTGTTTTTGATATTGGAAAGTTTTCAATGCCCCACTCTGAAAGTCTTTCTGTTATATATTTTTGTGTCTTAAACTCTTCATACGAAAGTTCGGCGAGTCTATTTAAATCTCTTCTGATGCTAATAAAAAGCTCCATATTTTTTCTGATAATATCTTTTAGATATTCAATGTTTAAAGTCAATTTTTCATACCTCCTCTTTTTGGTAAGCTGAATTCAAAACATTTTGAATTTTCTGCATGGCTATTTGAAGCTCATCATCTCTGCAATCTAAAAAACTTATTCTGAAAAAGTTTGTGGAAGCAGGTTTGTGGTAAAAACAAGTGTGTGGCTGAACTAAAACCTTTTGCATTTTGAGCTTGTTATAAATAGAGGCAGATGACATCTTTGGAGGAAGGTAGAAAGAAACAAATATTCCCTGAACATCTTGAGTAAACAGCCTGTCATCTATTTGCAGGTCTTTTGCCAATCTTAAAAATAGCTTTTGTCTTTGATTTATGTACGTTTTCAAATTTTCTATATGTTTGTCAAAGAAGTCTTTCAAAAAATAATAAAAAGATACCTGTATCAAAAGCGATGTTGAGATATCTGCCATTGACTTGTAGTATGCAACCTCTTCTGCAAGATGCCTTGGTGCGACAACAAATCCAATTCTCAGTGCAGGCATTGTAACTGTTGAAAAACTCTTTATGTAAAATACCCTGTCGTATTTGTCATATGCTTTGATTGGTAAAATTCCTTCATCCACCCCTATATCACTTAAAAAATCATCTTCGATGATGTAAAAATCATATTTTTGTGAAAGCTCACACAGATACTCCTTGTACTCTTTGCTGTACGAAACCCCGGTTGGATTTTGGGAAAAAGGAATAATGTATATGGCCTTTGGCGAAAACTTCTTAATGTAATCTTCTATGTTTTGCATCTGGTCAATATCAATTCCGACAATGTTCAGGTGCATATTGCTAAAGATATGATATGCACCTAAGTACGAAGGATTTTCTAAAAATATTGTATCGCCGGGCTTTAAAAAACTTTTTGTTGTAATCTCAATTCCCTGCTGAGCACCTGATACAACCGTGAGCTCTTGAGGGCTTGTAACAATTCCAAACTTTTTAAGATATTGAGCTACCAGGTACTCCTTTAGAGGATTTTTAAAATGTTCGATATAATCAAAAATCTGCGGTGAATACTCTTCAATTGCACAGTTTAAAGAATTTTTGAACCATTCGATGGGATATAGGCTATATGGAAGCTTTGATGAAGCCAAATTGATGTAACCTTGAGCATCTACAAGGTTTTCTTCCTCAAAAATGATTTTATCTTGATACTCACTGTACACAACGTAATAGCCGCTTCCAGGGGTTGCTTTGATATAGCCTTCATTTTCAAGCCTGCTCAGAGCTTTTGTCACAGTAGAAAGATTGACATTTAACATTTTGCAAAGATTTCTCACAGACGGAAGCCTCTGCATGTATTGAAGCTCACCTGACAAAATCTTTTGCTTTATATCTTCATAAAGCTGAAGGTAAAGAGGCTTTTTTGAATTCTTGTCAATCTGTATCGATACACTCATTACCCATCCCGTCTTTACACACAGTTTATTTTAATTATAATAAAGTGGACAAAAGACTTCAACAAATTATATCGATACGGAGGTGCTAAATTATGAGCGAGGTTGTAAATGAAAGATATGAGTTCAACAAAAACCTTGCGCAGATGTTAAAAGGCGGTGTCATCATGGATGTGACATCTCCAAAAGAGGCTGAGATTGCTGAAAAAGCAGGTGCTGTTGCTGTTATGGCTCTTCAAAAAGTTCCTGCAGACCTGCGAAAAGAAGGCAAGGTTGCGAGAATGGCTGACCCGAAAATCATTTTGGAAATTAAAAGTGCTGTTTCAATACCTGTTATGGCAAAGGTAAGAATTGGACATTTTGTTGAAGCCCAGATTTTGGAAGCGCTTGGCATAGATTATATTGATGAGAGCGAGGTCTTAACCCCTGCTGATGAGGAGCATCATATTGACAAGTGGAAGTTCAAAGCTGCGTTTGTGTGCGGTGCAAGAGATTTGGGTGAGGCTTTGAGAAGAATTCAAGAGGGTGCTTCCATGATAAGAACAAAAGGTGAGGCTGGGACAGGAAATGTTGTTGAAGCTGTAAGACACCTTCGAAGAATAAACAAACAAATTAGTTATGCAGCATCACTCAGCGAAGATGAACTTTATGCATATGCAAAGGAGCTTGGAGTATCCTATGAACTTTTGAAAAAAACAGCCGAGCTCAAACGTCTTCCTGTTGTCAACTTTGCAGCGGGTGGAATTGCAACACCGGCTGACGCAGCTTTAATGATGCAGCTTGGTGCAGATGGCGTGTTTGTTGGCTCTGGCATTTTCAAGAGCAAAAATCCTGAGAAAAGAGCAAGGGCAATTGTGATGGCAACAACATATTACAATGACCCAAAAATCTTGGCAGAAATATCATACGACCTTGGAGAAGAGATGGAAGGTATAGATTTGAGAACTCTTTCCGAGCATGAACTTTTGCAGTTTAGGGGGAATTAAAAATTGAAGACAATAGGAGTTTTGGCGTTTCAAGGCGGCGTTATAGAACATGTAAAAAAGATAGAAGAGCTTGGGGCAAAGCCTCAGCTTGTTAAGAAAAAAGAGGACTTGAAAAACCTTGACGGCTTGATTTTACCTGGTGGAGAAAGTACTACAATTGGAAAATTTTTGATTGAAACTGGCTTAAAAGATGAGATTTTAAGCTTGATACATGAAGGTATGCCAGTTTGGGGAACATGTGCAGGTGCAATTTTGCTTTCTAAAAATATCAAAAACCAGGGAAGTGGTGTTCTTCCCGCACTTAGCATAGTGATAGAAAGAAATGCCTATGGAAGCCAGCTTGACAGTTTCAAAAAAGAGGTTTTTGTCCCAAGGTTCAACATAGCTACAGAGTGCGTTTTTATAAGAGCGCCAAAGATTGTTGAGGTAGCAGAAGGTGTTGAGGTTTTGGCAGAGCTTGAAACTCCAATTGCTGTTCTCCAAAAAAATATCTTAGCTACGACATTTCATCCAGAGCTAACATCTCAAAATTATTGGCATTCTTTCTTTGTGGAGAATGTGGTAAAATAAATTCTAAAGGTTTTCTTTTTCTTTCTCTTTTTTTCTCTTAACATTTTCTCCCGGTTCAAAGAATAGGCAAAATTCAGTACAGTATTTTGAGGGTGGGCAAACGTGGGTTTTTAAACAATATCCATCTTTCTGGTATTTGCAAGGATATGAACATGTAATAAAACTCATGTTTAGTCCCTCCTCTCAATATAATATTTTTTGCTGTTTTTCACACAAAAATTATAAAATGTTTGGCTTTAAAAGGAGAAATAACTAATGATATTTAATATTGGAATTGATATTGTTGAAGTTGATAGGCTCAAAAATATGAAAAGATTTGACCAATTTTTAAAAAGGGTATTTACTTCCGGTGAGCTTGAATATATAAAAGAAAGGCGATATAACCCTGAGACAATAGCAGGGTATTTTGCCGCAAAAGAGGCAGTTGCAAAAGCTCTTTCAACAGGAGTTGTTTTTTGCTTCAAAGACATAGAAATACAAAAAGGGAAAACTGGCTGTCCAATGGTAAAGCTTTATAACAGGGCACAGGCTCTTTGTTTAGAGCTTGGAATTAAAAATATTGTAGTGAGTATATCTCACCAAAAATCGGTTGCAGTTGCAGTTGCCATTGCTGAAAAATAAAAAAACAAAGAAGGGATGATAAATGTTTGTTTTGACCTCATCACAGATGAGGGAAATTGACAGGAAAGCTCTACATGTGATTGGGATACCTGAGGTTGTGTTGATGGAAAATGCAGGTTTTTGTGTTTTTGAAGAGATAAAGAAGGATTTTGGGGAGCTTAGAGACAAAAACATTGCAGTTTTTTGCGGGAAAGGCAACAATGGAGGAGATGGATTTGTTGTTGCAAGGTATCTTGCCCAGGTTTGTCCAAATGTAAAGGTGTTTTTGTTCGATGAGAATGTGACTTTGACATCCAAAGTTTTCCTTGATGTTTTAAAAAAGTTGGAAGTTGATATTAGCATTTTGTCAGAAGAACTATTATCATCCCTCAAAACACAGAGATTTGACATAATAGTTGACGCAATCTTTGGGATTGGTCTTTCAAAAGACATTGAGGGGCTTTATAAAAAGACAATTGAGTATATAAATAGTAGCGGTGCTTATGTATATTCGGTTGACATTCCAAGTGGAATTTGCTCTGATTCGGCTCAAGTTAAAGGCTGTGCTGTTAAAGCTTCCAAGACTGTAACTTTTGTTTACCCCAAAATAGGTCATATCTTGTATCCTGGCAGCTATTATTGTGGTAAAGTAATTGTAAAAGACATAGGTATTCCTGAAAAGATTATTAAAGATATCAAAATAAAAATTTTAACAGTTGAAGATTTAGATGTATCCAAATTTTACAGATATCCCGACTCTCACAAAGGCGATTATGGTAAGGTGGGAATAGTTGCAGGGTCAAAGTATTATCCTGGCGCGGCGGTTTTGTGCAGCAACGCTGCGCTGCAAAGTGGCTGTGGACTTTGCTATTTAATAACACCAAAAGAAGCGCTTTATTTTCAGAATTTCAGAAGACCGGAGATAATAGTGCTGCCTCTTGAGGGCAAAGAAGGTGTTATATCTTTTGATGGTTTTGTAAAATTTGACGAATTCTTTGTCAAGTTTGATGTTTTGGGGTTTGGCTGTGGACTTACGAAGAATGAAGAAGTTGAAAAGATATTGATTCATATTTTAGAAAATTTCCAAATACCTATTGTAATAGATGCAGATGGACTAAATACTTTGTCATCAAGCCAAAAAGCAAGAGAACTTTTGGCAAGCTATAAATCTCAAAAAGTTTTAACTCCGCATTATATGGAAGCTGCAAGGATACTTAACGTTGATGTAAAAGATATTGCTAAAAATCCTACTGATGCTGCTACAAAGATTGCAAGTGAATTTAAAGCTATATGCGTCTTAAAAGGTTCAAGGACGATAATTACAGATGGAGATGAAGTTTTTATAAACGTCCTTGGCAATCCTGGCATGGCAAAAGGCGGAAGTGGAGATGTTCTGACAGGTATTATTTTGTCTATGATTGCTCAAGGCTGCTCTGCTTTTGAGGCGGCAAAACTGGCGGTATATCTTCATTCTCTTTCGGCAGATATCTTGCTTGAAAAAAAGACAATGCAGACAATTTTGCCTTCAGATATTATAGATGGGCTTGAGAGTGCTATTAAGAGACTAATTGAAGGTTGAATATAAAAAAATGAGGTTTTTACTCAAAAAACTCTGGCTGTTAGTAGCAGTTGTGCTGCTTTTTGAACTCACTGCGTGTAAAAAGACAGCTCAAAGTCCTCCTTTGAAGATTTTTCCTGACTATATTGCAAAAGGCTATGTAGAAATCTCTTCAAAAGATGGTGTTTCAAGGTACTCATTTTCAGAAAAGAGAATTGATGGGAAGGTTGAGGCAGAGTTTATAAAAGGCACAAGGAAAATAAAATTGACAAAAGAGGATGGAAATGTTTTGCTGGATGGTAAAAACATAAAAAGTATTGCCCAGGACATATTTTTGGACTACTATATAGATAAGCTGATAAATGCTGAAAAGTACTCAATTGTAGTTCAGCAGAATCAAACAATTGTCACATTGGAGCTGAAAGGTGATATAAGGTACCTTCACTTCTACTTTGTAAACCGAGAGCTAAAAAAGATAGGGGTAATATACCAGGATAAAAGATTTATGAAAACCATTTACCTTACAGAATACAAAAAGTATAGAAAGGGATGAACAAATTGTCGCTCTACAACAGGGTGTGGGCAGAGATTGACCTTGACAATTTGGTATACAATCTTGAAAATATCAAGAAAAAGATTTTACCCCAAACTCATATAATGGCAGTTGTGAAGGCTGATGCATATGGGCACGGAGCGGTTGAAATTTCAAGAGTGCTTGTCAAAAATGGCGTTAGTATGCTTGCTGTAGCAATAATTGACGAGGCATTGCAGCTGAGACATTTCAATTTTGATGTTCCCATTTTAATTTTAGGTTTTACCCCTTTTGAGCTTTCTGAGCAAGTTGTTGAAAACGAGATAAGCCAAACAGTTTACACGTATGAGCAGGCATATTATCTTAGCCAGGCTGCACAAAAGATAGGGAAAAAAGCCAAGATACATATCAAAGTTGATACTGGAATGGGGAGAATTGGATTTTTATGTTGTGATGAGAGTATACAGACAGTACTAAATATTGCAAAGCTTCCAAATATCGAACTTGAAGGAATATTCTCTCATTTTTCATCTGCAGATGACCCGGACTCAGACCATTTTACGCATGAGCAATTTATGAAATTTGAAAACTTTGTGAAAGAACTCAATAAAAATGGGGTATACTTTAAATATAAGCACATTGCAAATAGCAGTGCGGCAATCCGTTTCCCCCAGTATCAACTTGATGTTGTAAGGCTTGGTCTTATTCTATACGGGCTTTATCCAAGCAGCAGTTTGAAAGAACACCTAAGTATTAAGCCTGTGATGTCTGTCAAGGCAAGGGTTATCAATGTAAAGGAGGTGCCGGAAGGCTTTCCGATAAGCTACAACAGAAGGTATATAACCACACGCAAAAGCAAAATTGCCACCATACCTATCGGTTATGCAGATGGTTTTACGCGTGTTGGAAGCAATCAAAGGCATGTTCTCATAAAAGGAGAGTTTGCCAAGGTTGTTGGGAGTATATGCATGGACCAGTGTATGGTAGATGTGACCGATATTGAGGATGTGAAGATTGGTGATGAAGTTGTCATTATAGGAAGACAAGGGAAAAATGAGATTTTGGCTGACCATTTGGCTGAGCAGATTGGAACTATCAACTATGAGGTTGTGTGTTCTTTTAGCAAGCGAATTCCACGGGTTTATATCAAGGATGGGCGAGTTGTCAAAATATTAAACTATATCTTATGAAAAATTTACATTGATTTATTCTTTTCAAAAACCGTATAATGATAATAAGCTCATCCGCTTATTCCTACACTTTAAATTTGTTTTTTTTATATTTTGTTTTGCAAGGGGGAAATGAGATGCCGCAAATACGATTTGTGAAATTCCTTTTGCAGTATAAAAGCAGTTCATTTGACGACAGTTTTATGCGGGCAGCTATTGAAAAAAGAAGGCTGAAAAAGATTGAAAGAGAGCTTGAAAGCTGTTATAAAAAATATGCAGAGCTAAATAGAGACATTGCAAACGAATGGCTTGCACTTGACTTTGAAGGACTTTTAAAATATGAGAATATAATTTACGATGATTTTGGGTATGATTTTTATAGAATAGAAGAAAGTAGGGTAGCGGAGAGTGGAGAAAGTGATACAGCAAAATCAAAATCAACCACCACTTGAAATCAAAAGGGGAGACATATTTTATGCTGATCTTGCTCCGCATGTTGGTTCTGAGCAGGGCGGCATAAGACCAGTTCTGGTAATTCAAAATGATATAGGAAACAAATACAGCCCAACTGTGATTGTGGCTGCGATAACTTCACAGATTGGCAAAGCTAAATTTCCAACCCATGTCGAGATTCGTGCGGGTGAGTTTGGCCTGAGCCGTGACTCTGTCATTTTACTTGAGCAGATCAGAACAATTGACAAAGTGCGGCTCAAAAATAAGGTTGGCAAGCTTTCTGATGAGGTCATGGAAAAAGTAAACCAGGCAATTCTGATAAGCCTTGGGCTAATAGAATGGACAGCGGAGGGATATGATTGGAAAAAGAAAGAAGGCGCAGGTTTAAAAAAGGCATAAATTTTTTGGTACTTGTTTTGGTCTTTGGGGTTCTTAGCATGGGGGTTATATTTGCCTCTTCACAGTCGATTGACAGTAGCGCCCTTGTCACATACGGTTTTTTAAAAAAGCAGGTTGACCAGTTAAAGGCGTACATAGACAATAAAATAAATGAGCTGGATAAGAAAATTAAAGATACAAATATTTCTTCAGAGCAAGCACAGGATATTTCAAAGCTGCAAAGCCAGCTTGCAAATTTGTCTTCTGAGATTGAAAAGTTAAAATTGCAAACTGCACAGCTTGATGCCAAATTAAAAAATATCTCAAGTTCTTCAGGAGTAAAAAAAGGTGACTTTATATACACCAAAGGTTATGAGGTTATAAAGGTATCAAAAGGCAAGACCATCTTGTTTGATGCGTCAACAGAGTTTGTTGTGCGGGTTGGGAAGGCTGCAACTTATATGCCAAAAGGAGCGACAATTATTGATTTGACAAGCGCAAAAGATGTAGGTGCAAACCAGCAACTTTTGTTTAACCATTTTTATTTAGTTGCAAGAAGTGATGGCAGAGGATTCAAAGCACTGGATGACGTGTGGGTAATTGTAAATGGTGGGTACAAAATTAAGTAGTAGAGGGGAAGAAAATTATGAAAATAGATATTTTAGCGGCGGCGACAGCCGGTTTTTTGTCTTTTTTCTCACCCTGTATTTTGCCGCTTATACCTGTGTATATTCTATATCTTTTTTCTCAAAAGGGTAGCAGGTTAAAAAATAGCCTTTTGTTTGTTCTGGGATTTTCAATTGTCTTTGTTGTGCTTGGAGTTGTTGCGGCGGCGGTAGGCAGTGTCTTTTCTGGGTACAGTTTTCTATTGAAGAAGATAGCAGCAATAGTTATTGTTTTGATGGGTCTGGTGATGCTTGACTTATCACCAGATTTTTTAAAAAGATTTTTTATACCTATACATGGTAAAGGTAATTTAGATATTAATGCTTCACCGCTGATTTTGGGGATGGTTTTGAGCATAAGCTGGACACCCTGTATAGGACCAGTTTTGACGTCTATTTTGAGTATGGCAGCTATTTCTGAAACATTTTTAAAAGGAGCGATGCTGCTTCTTATCTATTCGATGGGGTTTGCCGTGCCGTTTTTGATCTCAAGTTTTTTAATAGACAGGCTCAAAACTTTTTTTGGCATGTTGAATAGGTACAGCAGGGCAGTAGAGTATTTTACAGGAGCGCTTTTAATTGCATTTGGTATGCTTGCGTTTTTTGATAAGATAAATTTCTTCAGGTAGAAAATAGAAAAATTCAAAAAGAGGTGAATATTTCATGTTGAATAATAGAATCAAAAGTGTTATCTTTATATTGATATGCGCCATTTTGATTGGGCTTTTGGTATACCAGATTATGTCGCGCTCAAAAGAAAATAGAGCTCTAGAGAGCGCAGTTAATTTTAAGCTTGTATCAGTGGATGGCAAAGAATATTCATTATCAGATTTTAAAGGCAAAAAGGTTGTGCTCAACTTTTTTGCAACATGGTGTCCACCCTGCAGGGCTGAGATACCCGATTTTGAAAGATTCCATCGCGAAAACAAAGATGTTGTTTTGATTGGCATTAACATTCAAGAGGATAAAGCAACAGTTGAGGAATTCTTAAATTCAATGGGGGTTACGTACCCAGTACTTCTTGACAGAGATGGAAAGGTTTCTGCACAGTTTGGGATTGAAGGAATACCTACAACATTTTTGATTGACGAAAATGGCAAGATAGTTGCAAAAAACGTTGGTATGATGACTTATGAGCAGCTTAAAAAATTTGCTGGAAAGTAAAAATACTTTTAAAAAAGGAATGAAAAAAGGATGCTGTACGGTGAGAGACTTCTTTTTGGGGATATGTGGGTTGAAGTTAATGGCTCGATTGCTTCAGTAGGTATAACTAGAAATTTGGAGATGGAACTCGGTGATATTGTAATTTTTGAGTTTTTCAAAACATCAGGGTATATTCAAGAAGGAGAAGAGTTTGCAAGAATTGAGTCAATTTACAAGACGTACACCTTGAAATCCCCAGTTAGTGGTTATATAAGGTGGGTAAACCGTGAACTTCCTTTTGACCCTACCTTGTTAAATTTATTGCCAGAAGAAACAGAAATAATTAGTATAGACATCCAGCAACTTGTGTGATATAATAATGCAAGCAAATTATTACATACAAAGGGGTTGAATATGCCGATGAAGTTTTCTAAAAAGTTAGTTGCAATAATTGTTTTGATTGCATTTGCGGTAGCTTTAATTCCATTTTATTCTCATGCTGCAGACTTTCCTGTCACAGTTAAAGACGGGAAAGGCTATAGCATAACTGTAAAGCAAAAGCCTCAGAGGATTTTGTCTCTTGCACTTCAAACAGATGAGATTTTGCTCAATATGGTATCAAGCAGCAGAATTGTTGGGCTTTCTATATTTGCTGATGACAAGAACAATTCCAATGTCGTAAATCTCGCTAAGAATGTAAAAGGCAGATATTCAAGCAACGACATTGAAAAGATAATTGCGGCAAATCCTGACCTTGTGATAGTGCCCTATTACATTGACAAGTCAAAGTACGACCTTTTGAAGAAAGGTCTTAAGTGTCCTATATATGTCAGCTTAAATCCAAATTCGATTGCAAATATTAAGCAGGAGATTATAAATCTTTCAAAACTAACTGGTGAAATCCAGAAAGGCCAGGCTCTTATAAAGTACATGGACAATAAAATCAACTTTGTACAGAAAAAGGTAAAATACTTGAGAAAGAAGAAGTATGTGCTCTTTTACACATACTATTTCAACTCAACATATGGCAAAAATACAACCCAGCATGAGATTGCAAAGTATGCAGGGGTTATAAACATAGCAGCTGTTGCTGGATTGAAAGGCTGGCCAACTATATCAAAAGAACAGATTTTAGAGTGGGATCCTGACATCATTGTTATTCCGTCTGCGTCATACAATCCAAAAAAGACTTCTCAGCAGTATGTAGAGGAGTTCAAAAAAGACCCTGCTTTCAAAAACTTAAAAGCTGTGAAGAACAACAACGTAATTATTCTTGATGATAGGCACGTTCAAACAGTTTCGCACTATATTGTTGAAGGTATTTATGACTTAGCAAAAGCTGCGTATCCGTATCTTTTCAAATAAGGCTTTTATAAGTGGTGGTGCAGTTGAAAAAGGTTTTGATTATTTTATTCTTTCTGCTTTTGACAGTATTTATAATATCCATAGGGGTGGGAAGTGTTTTTATCCCTCCCCTTCGTGTTTTAAAGGCACTTTTATCGCTCATAGGTATAAGTTTTGGTCCAGCGAATGATATGGATTTGACAATTGTTGGGCAAATAAGACTTCCAAGAATAATAATTGCCATGATTGTTGGGATGAGCTTGAGCATTGCTGGTGCGCTTGTTCAAGGACTTTATAGAAACCCCATGGCAGACCCAGGGATTATCGGAACGTCAAGCGGTGCAAGTTTAGGTGCTATTATTTGCATAGCCTTTTCGCTCAACACCATAAACATATTTTATTTACCATTGTTTGCTTTTGCAGGTGCGCTTTTGATTTCCTTTTTAGTGTACAGACTTTCAACCAAGAACAACAAAACTCCCATTACAAACCTCATTTTAATTGGTATTGCAGTTTCAACTTTTGTGTCTTCTATAAACTCTTTGATTCTTTCAAACATAAATCAGTATCAGGTAAGCGAATACATATTTTGGATGCTTGGAAGCTTAGACGGCAGAAGCTGGGTACATGTGAAGATTAGCTTTGTTCCTCTTTGTGTCTTAATACTGTGTTCTTTGCTATTTGCAAAGAGGATAAATATTTTGATACTTGGTGAGGAAGAGAGCTTTACAATTGGTGTAAATCCAGAAAAGCTAAAAAAAGCCTTGCTTTTTCTTGTTTCGCTCATAACAGGAATAGCAGTTTCAGTCTCAGGACCGATCAGCTTTGTTGGGCTAATTGT
>OFGS01000188.1_pt1 | contig 15353 bp, 15 predicted proteins | sample 1521851 | NCBI WGS metagenome assembly OFGS01 (sample SAMEA3142070, study PRJEB24117) | hot springs metagenome
ACAAATGTTCTAATAGTTGTTTGAGAGCTGGGCGATTAGGATCATCTGGAGAGCAGTACATGTTGAGTACTTGCTCAATTGCCATGTTCTTAGCTGTTTCAAAAATGATATCTTTTTCCATTGCAATCGTCCTCCTTCTAATTTTCATTATATTTTCATTATACAGTGGACACAATTTTATTTTAACTCCCAAAGTATGCACCGCAGTATATGATAAGCAAGGACGTTGCGGCAGCGTATGTAATAGCCAGAAGAGGGCTTGGCATGAAGGAAAGGATACCGCACAACTACATGCTACTTCTCAGCAGGCTTGATGTAAATGAACTGGAAAAGCTGAAGGAATAAGTAAAGAAGGTAGTTAAGAACCCATACATCAGGAAAAAGCAACTCAAAGAGATAGACAGAATAGAAAAGATTTTACAAAGCCTTGTGAGTGAGCCAAGGAGACTACCTGAGCCACTGGGTGGAACAAGCGAGGGTAGTTGTGGGGATATCCACAATCTCTGGCGAGTTCTCAGGGTAGCGGTGGTAACACCACTCTCCCCTGACAAAGTCCTGCGTAGCATGTCTGTCCTGAAATCAGTTCTGGTTTCAGGGCAAATGGGAAGACCCGCGTAGGGCGCGAGTTCCTGTTTCTTGGGGCAGGGGCTATGGCTTTCCCAAAAACCGCCTGCTGGGGCTGGGAAGGCTTGAGGTGGCGGATAACAAATACCACAGCTGCTCAAACCTGTGCAGTTTTGCACAGTTTGGGTAACCAGGATGGATAATGGGTATACTATTTCTAATTGTCTTTGTTGCTTTGGTAATTTACGTTGTGAATAAGCTGAGCCATATATATTTGCAAACTAAAAAGAATACTTTATCAAAATCAGAGGCAGATGATGAAGCATTGCGAATTTTAAATATAAAGTTTGCAAATGGCGAGATATCTGAAGAAGAGTATGAGAGAAAGAAAAAGATAATTTTAAACAGATAGCAAACAATGACAAAAATCTACAAAATTTTAGGCTGTCGCACATTTTGAACTGCGACAGCCTATTTATTAATTTAGTCAACTACTTATCATTAATAATTCTCAGCTCTAATTTCAAAGAATGACTGTGGATGTTTGCAGGTTGGGCATACCTTTGGAGCTTCTTTGCCGACATGTACATAGCCGCAGTTTCTGCATTTCCACACAACAACATCATCTTTTACAAACACCTTGCCATTTTCAACATTTTCAAGAAGCTTTCTGTATCTTTCTTCATGTTTTTCCTCAACCTTTGCAACAAACTCAAATGCAGTTGCAATCTCATCAAAACCTTCTTCTCTTGCAACTTTAGCAAACTCTTTGTACATCTCAGCCCATTCATAATGCTCGCCTTCTGCAGCAGCTTTGAGGTTTTCTTGAGTGTTGCCAATTCCATTTAAAAACTTGAAAAATAGCTTTGCATGTTCCTTTTCATTTTCAGCTGTCTCTTCAAAGATTGCTGCAATCTGCTCGTAGCCTTCTTTTCTTGCCTGGGATGCAAAATAGGTGTATTTGTTTCTTGCCTGAGACTCACCAGCAAATGCTGCCCATAAGTTCTTTTCTGTCTGTGTTCCCTTCAAATCTTTCATTTCAAAACTCAACCTCCCAACAACTTAGTTATTTTTATTTTTACAATAAGGGCAGATGCCCTTATAGTAGACATAAATCTCATCAACAATAAATTCAGAAGAAAGAGAAGATTGAATAGAATCTAGTTTTACTGAAAAATCATAAATTTTGCCACAGCTTTTGCACTGAAAATGACCATGCACTGATGTATCTGCATCAAAGCGCGCAATATTGTCTTCAATTGTAATTATCTGTGCAAGTCCTTTTTCTACAAATAGGCTTAAAGTGTTGTACACAGATGTTTTTGAAAGTGTAGGAATCTCAGAAACTAAGCTACTGTAAATCTCATCTACTGTTGGATGAGTTTTGTGGTTTACCAAGTATTCGTAAACCTTAAGCCTTATCAGCGATGGTTTTATTCCCTTTTGTAATAGCTTGCTTTTTAAAAAAGCCAGATCAGAAATTTTTACTTCCCCCTTGTGGATTTAATTTTAGATTGTACTTATTACAATCTTATTATATTTACAATATTGAAATTTGTCAAGTAAAATTTTTTATAAAAAGTAAAGAGGGCTGTTGTTTCAATCTTCTTTTACCTTTTCAAACAGCCCTCATTTTAAAGTCGCCCTTCTTATATTTTATATACCCTTGCTTCATATGGTTTTAAAACAATTTTTTCTTGAATGTTATCATCTACTTCATAGTTGCTAATTAAAAGTTCAGGTTTTTGAGTAAATATTTCTTTTGGTGCTAAAAACTCACTTTCTTCCTCAGAAAAGTTCATGACAACAAGAAGCCTTTCATCTTCATAGTTTCTTGTATATGCAAAGATCTTTTCATCGTCCTCATAAAGCATTTGTACATCGCCATATACAATGACAGGATGCTTTTTTCTAAGTTCAATCAATTTCTTATAGTAATAAAACACCGAATTTTTATCTTCTAAAGCTTTTTTAACATTTATTTCCTTATAATTTGGATTTACCTTTATCCATGGGGTGCCTTTTGTAAATCCTGCGTTTTCAGAATCATCCCACTGCATTGGTGTTCGTGCATGGTCTCTGCTTCTTTTGTTTAAGATTTCTAAAAGCTCTTCATCTGATTTTCCAAGCTTTTTCATCTCTTTGTACCAGTTGAGTGTTTCAATGTCTCTGAACTCATCAATACTTTCAAACTTGCAGTTTGTCATACCAATCTCTTCGCCCTGGTAAATATAAGGAGTTCCCTGCCATGTGTGAAGCAGGGTTGCTAAAAGCTTTGCAGACTCAACCCTGTACTCTTTGTCGTTTCCAAAGCGTGAGACCATCCTTGGCTGGTCATGGTTGTTAAGGTAAAGTGAATTCCAACCCTTGTCTTTTAAAGCCAGATACCATTTGTACATTATCTTTTTCAAATCAGTCAGTTTCCAAGGTTTTATATTCCACTTGCTACCGCTACAGTCTATATCCATGTGCTCAAAATGGAAAACCATGTTCAGTTCGTTTCTGTCATACTCTACATACAGCTTTGCAATCTCAGGAGTTACAAATGGAGTCTCACCTACTGTCATGATGTCGTATTTAGAAAGCACTTCTCTGTTCATCTCCTGAAGATATTCATGCACCTTTGGACCGTTGGCATAGTATTTAAAACCAATCAAACCTCCTTGATTTTCATCCGGGTCATCTGGCAGCCCTTCAACTTTTGAAATGAGATTTATTACATCCATTCTAAAACCGTCTATACCCTTGTCAAGCCACCACTTCATCATTTTGTAAATTTCTTGTCTGACTTTTGGATTGTCCCAATTAAGGTCTGGTTGCTTTACAGCAAAAAGGTGAAGATAATATTCTCCTGTCAGCTCATCGTATTCCCAAGCAGGACCACTGAAAAAGGATGTCCAGTTATTAGGTGGCCCTCCATTTTTGCCAGGTCGCCAGAAATAAAAATCTCTGTAAGGATTGTCTTTTGATTTTCTGGACTCTAAAAACCATTTGTGTTCATCAGAGGTGTGATTTACTACTAAATCCATCACAATTTTTATTCCGCGTTTATGAGCCTCTTGCAAAAGCTTGTCGAAGTCTTCCATTGTTCCAAATTCATCCATAATATCATAATAGCTACTAATGTCATATCCATTGTCGGCATTTGGAGATTTATAAATTGGATTTAACCAGATTACATCAACCCCAAGCTCTTTTAAATAGTCAAGCTTCTGGATAATTCCTGGCAAATCCCCAATTCCATCACCGTTTGAGTCATAAAAGCTTCTCGGGTAGATTTGATAAACAACAACTTCTTTCCACCATTTTTTATGCATACGTTTGTCCTTCTCCTTTCTTAACATACTGTGATTTCTCTATTTTAAATTATACCTTATTGTTCCCAAAAGCAGAAGTAGTTGTTTAGAATATAAAACATTTTCAGAGGTAAAATTACTAAATGTTGAACAATTGGCTATTAATAGTTTATTTCTTCAATTCATGCTATTTGTTTGTAATAGCAGAGTAGAATGTTGAGAGCTTTTCTTTATTCTTATGGACCATAACAAGCAAATTTAAAGACCAAAGTGTCAAAAGGTATGCAGAAAAATCAAGAAGATAAAGGTAAACACCTACAATCAAAAATCCTAACACAACCATGAAAGCGTCTTCTTCGGTTGTGGTAGAGCCGCCGTGCTTTAGCTTTTTTGGAATTACAAAAAGAAGTGCTAAAACAATTGCATAGAAAAAAGACACTCTAAACTTGGTTGTTGCACTCCACACTCCAAATGTAGTTGCAATGGATTGTCCTCCTTTAAATCTCAAAAAAGGCGAAAATGCATGTCCCAAGATAGGTGCAATTGCAGCAGGGATAATGTATGACTTTGGCAGGTATCCCTTTTCGACAAAATAAACAAGAGGAAAATAACCTTTTGCAAAATCGAGGAATACTCCCAAAAGCCCAATTTTAACTCCAGCTGCCTGAATTAGGTTAAAAGCTCCTGGATTTCCGTCGCCAACTGCTGTTATATCCTTTTTAACAAGCTTTCCAAGCCAGTAGGAGAACATCAGCGACCCGCAGAAAAATTCCAAAAGAGTGATTGCAGCAAGCATTTTCATTTTACCCCCTACTTTAATTTGTCTTCCTTTCCAGTAAACACTTCTAATAAATTTTACTTGATAAAAAGAGTACAAAAGCATTAATAAAAAATACGCAGTAGGAATAAAGTACAGTATGGGAAGTACAATGCCAAAATTACCTATATATATTTGAAGGTATAATATCTGAATAACATAAAGAATATAGCCTATCAAAAATTTAGTTGCTAAAGGATGATGAATGTACAGCAAAATGGGTGTTAAGAAACCTGTTAAGACAAGTCCAAAAGCCCACAGAGCAATTAAAAAGACTGTCTTTGTATTTAAAAGCTGCATGCTCAATGCCGCACTCTTTGCAATTCCTTCAAGCTGGCTTTTCATTCCATTTGGGTACATTCTGAATGCTACAGTATTGTATCCTAAAAAATTTTCAACTCTTATACCATTTGCGCAAAATAGCTTGCCAAGACTTAAATCATCTGTTACTATGCTACATATACGTTTGTGCCCGCCAACCTTTTCGTAGTCTTTTCTAAAAACTGCTATACATGAACCATACATTCCTTTGCTTCTGCTCTTTCTTTCATATGGTGACATAAAAGCAAACACACCGAGAATATTAACAATTAAACATAATCTTTCATAAAACTACTCTGTCTTATGATATGGTATAACCGAAATTGCACCATTTGTTGAAAAAAGGGTTTTTACAATTCTTTCTATACCATCTTTGGATAATCTCACATCAGCATCTAAGAATATCAGTATATCACCTGTTGAGTTTAAATACCCATTCCAAAGAGCCAATTTTTACCTGTCCAGCCTGTAGGCAAAGGAGGGTTCTTAATTAATTTAACGCTAAATTCTCTGGCAATCTTAGAAGTATTATCTTCAGAAAAATCATCTACAACTATTATTTCATCGGGAACAATAGTCTGACTAAAAAGACTTTTGAGCAAATATGGCAGATTTTTCTCTTCATTCCGAGCAGGTATTATTACTGAAATCTTCTGATTTAGTTCAAGAGAATCGTCCTTAGTGTCTGCTAGAAATATTTTTGAGAAAAGGAAAAATCCCGAAGCTATGCCCAGGATGAAAATGGTAAAAACATCATAAAAAACCAGCTCCTTTTTTAGAAGGAAAAATATTGCTGAGCATGTTTATTATATTATATATCATTTGAATTATTGTTTAAATGAAATAATATCAACAACCTTCTTTCTCACATCTTGAATTCACAAAAAAGAAAAAATCCTCAATAGTGCACTTTTAATATTCTAAAAAGTATGTTATAATATTAACAAGTAAAATATTTGCTCCTGACTTAGAGGGCAAAATGGCCTGATAAGGAGGGGATGTGAAAGATGAAAAGAAAGATATCCACCTCTTTTGGCTAAAGATGAGGCTTTGGACACGTAAAAGGTCAGGAGAGGTGGATTTTTTATTTTTACATTAAAGGGGAATGGTGCTTTTATGGAAAGGAGAATTGGTGTTATTGGAATTGTTGTTGAAAACAGAAAAGAGGTGTCAGATAAGCTCAACAAAATCCTAAGTGAACATGGTGAGATTATTGTTGGCAGAATGGGTATCCCGTATAGAGAAAGAGGGCTTTGTGTAATCTCGCTAATAGTTGATGGAACAACTGATGAGATTGGTGCGCTCACAGGAAAGCTTGGTGCTTTGAACGGTGTTAAGGTAAAAAGTGCTCTTACAAAATAAAGATTGGAGTGTGGTTTGAAAATGTTCAAAAAAGACCAGTGGGAAAGAGCTGAGTTTATCAATGATGAGATGGTTTTTGAAATTCTTGAAAAGGGAAAACAAAACCAAGATAGGGCAGAAGATATAATTCAAAAAGCATTGAATTTGCACGGACTTGAGCCAGAAGAGGTTGCAGCGCTTCTTTATGTGGAGGATAAAGACCTTTTAGAAAAACTTTTCAGAGCTGCAAAGCAGGTAAAAGAAAGAATCTATGGCAAACGAATTGTTCTTTTTGCCCCGCTTTATATCAGCAACTTTTGCGTAAATAATTGCCGCTATTGTGGCTATCACAGATCAAACACTAAAATGAAAAGAAGAAAACTTACTATGGATGAGATACGAAAAGAGGTTGAGATAATTGAATCTCTTGGGCACAAAAGAATTGCTCTTGAGCTTGGCGAAGACCCCAAAGAAGCTCCAATTGAATATGTTATAGATGCAATAAACACTATATACTCTGTTTACAAGGAAAAAGGCAATATCAGAAGAGTGAATGTAAACATTGCAGCGACAACAATAGAAGAGTACAGAATGCTAAAAGAAGCGAAAATTGGCACATATGTACTTTTCCAAGAGACATATCATCGCCCAACCTATGAATATATGCACCCCGAAGGACCAAAATCAGATTACAACTGGCATACAATGGCAATGGACAGAGCTATGCAAGGCGGAATTGACGATGTTGGTTTAGGGGTTTTGTTTGGGCTTTATGATTACAAGTTTGAGGTTGTAGGATTGATTTTACATGCAAAGCATTTAGAAGAAAGGTTTGGTGTTGGACCGCATACAATTTCTGTGCCAAGGATTAGACCTGCCGAAGGTGTTGAGGTGACAAAAGAAAAATATCCATATTTAGTATCTGATGACGAGTTCAAAAAAATTGTTGCAATAATTCGACTTGCTGCGCCCTACACTGGCATGATTTTATCAACAAGAGAAAGACCTGGGTTTAGAGAAGAGGTAATTGACCTTGGAATTTCTCAAATTAGTGCTGGGTCTTGTACAGGTGTTGGTGGATATACAATTGAGTACCAAGGAAAATCGACTGGTGATTTAGATGAAGACCTTGCACAGTTTGAAGTTGAGGACAAAAGAAGTCCTGATGAAGTAATAAGAACTCTTTGTGAGGCTGGTTATATTCCAAGCTACTGTACAGCTTGCTACAGAAGAGGAAGAACTGGGGATTTGTTTATGCAATATGCAAAGACAGGTGATATTCAAGACTTTTGCACACCAAATGCGCTTTTGACTTTTATGGAATACTTGGAGGACTATGGTTCTGAGAAAACTAATGAAATTGGGAGGAAATTAATATATGACAGCTTAAATCAAATAAAAGATGAAAAGATGAGAAAAGAAACAGAAAAAAGGCTTGAAATGATACGACAAGGTGACAGGGATTTGTATTTTTGAGCATTATACAAAAAAAGAAGACCAGTAAAAACCATAATGGGGCTATTTTATTTTATAGCCCCGTTTTTGCTGTTTTGTTCATCTTCTATTTGTTTTATTATATGCTCAATTGCAAGTTTTGAAAATGGCTTTCGCACAAACTCATATGCCCCACATTTCTTGGCTTCTTTTTCAATATCTGGCTGAGATATTGCAGAGATTATAATAACCTTAACATCAGGAATGATATTTTTTAAGATGCGAGTTGCGGTGAGCCCGTCCATATCAGGCATTGTGATATCAAGTGTGACAATATCAGGTTTTAGGTCCTCAACATTTTCGATAAGCTGTGAAGCTGATGAAAATTCTGCAATAACCTGATGCCCTAGTGATATGAATATGTCTTTTAGAATTTGCCTTATAAATTGGGCATCATCTACAATACAAATCTTCATAAAAATCTCCTCTTTGACATTATCAAATATTTTCAAGGACACTATAATATATTATAATGCTTTTGCAGAAAAAAACAACACTGTTCATAAAGAATTTTAGAGAAAAAATCAAGACTGTAAATTAAAGAAGTTTTAGTACAAAGAGGTAAGGCTATGCTTAGAAAGGAAAATTTAAAGATAGGCAACTTTTCAATATATCAAGATACAGATTTTTTCCTATATGGAACTGATGCGGTAGTACTCAGTGATTTTATTGAAGTAAAGAAAAATGACATTGTGGTTGAGTTTGGGACGGGTAACTTGATAATTCCTATTCTACTTTGGGCAAAGAACAAAAAGTTCAAAAAACTGTACGCTTTAGAGATTCAAAAAGAGGTATGTGAGCTTGCAATTCTCAACAGAAATATCAACAACCTTCAAGACAAGATTGAGGTGATAAATGCAGACCTAAAAGACGCTCTTAAAATCTTTGGTTCAGAGTTTGCCAATGTTGTGTTTACAAATCCACCTTATAGAAAAGTGAACAGCGGTACAATCAATCCAAATATCAAAAAAGCTATAGCTCGCCATGAGATTATGTGCACAATTGAAGATGTTGTAAAAAGTGCTATGCAGATTTTGAAATTTGGTGGAAGGTTTTATATGGTCTACAGGAGTGAGAGGTTAACTGATGCTCTTTATTATTTGAGACTTTACAAGTTAGAACCAAGCCTTATAAGATTTGTGCATCAAAATAAGGATAAAGAGTCTTCACTTGTTTTGATTGAGGCAAAAAAGGGCAAACAGTGCACACTTAAGGTGGACAAACCACTTTTTGTGGATGAGATGGGGTATTATGGTGAACTTCAAAAAGAAGATGCGGAGTGAGCAGTTGTGAGTGGAAAGCTATTTATTGTTGGAACACCAATTGGAAACCTTGATGATATATCAAAAAGAGCATTAGATACTCTAAATATGGTAGACTTTATAGCTTGTGAGGATACAAGGGTTACAATAAAACTTTTGAACCACTTTGGAATAAAAAAAAGGCTTGTTTCTTACCATGAGTTTAGCCCAGAAGAGAAAGAAGATAGAATAATACAAGAGCTTAAAAACGGCAAAAAGATTGCTCTGGTTTCAGATGCAGGAATGCCACTTATCTCAGACCCTGGATATGAACTTGTAAGAAGATGTATAAAAGAAGGAATTGAAGTAACAGTGATTCCCGGGCCTTGTGCCTTTGTATGTGCTTTGGTGATATCGGGTCAGAATACTCAAAATTTTGTGTTTGAAGGTTTTTTGCCAAAAAATAAGCGAGCAAAAAAAGAAAAACTTGAAAGTCTTAAATTTGAAAAGAGGACAATGATATTTTACGAGGCACCTCACAAGCTTTTGGATACACTTTCACAGATGACAGCTGTTTTTGGTGAAGACAGAGAAATTAGCATAGTAAAAGAGATTACAAAAGTGCATGAAAGTGTGATGATCACAACCTTACGTGAGGCTATAGATTTTTTTGAGAAAGCTCCCCCCAAAGGTGAATATGTCCTTGTTGTAAGAGGATTTGAAGAGAATGCAAAAGAAAAGGATAAAAAATTTGATGTAGAATCTATTAAGAAGCGTTTAAAAGAAAAGATGGCTCAAGGGTTTACCAAAAAAGAAGCTGTTAAAATTGTAGCTGATGAGTTGAAGGTTGCTAAAAACACAGTTTACAAAATTGCACTCGAAATTAAAGATTGTTGCAAAAAAGAATAAAGGGTAGAGCCCTTTTTGTTTAAGAGCTCTACCCTTTTTCTCAAAAATATTCTCACGTTACAATCTTAGCTCTTTTTGAGTTCTTCCATACAGTCTTTACAAATGTTCTTGCCCTTGTAGTAGATAACATCCTTTGCGTTTCCGCAGAAGATGCAAGCTGGTTCATACTTTCTGAGGATTATCTTGTCACCATCAACAAAGATCTCCAGAGCATCCTTCTCAGCAATGTCAAGTGTTCTTCTGAGCTCGATAGGAAGAACTATTCTGCCAAGCTCGTCAACCTTTCTAACAACACCTGTTGATTTCATTTTTCATATGCCTCCTTTCAACAAATTTCGACATTTTTCTTACAATGCTATTATACCAGCGTTTCAATTTTATGTCAAGAATTTTTTAAGACTTTTTACAATATATTGCGTACAAGCAAACAATCGCTTCTGCAGGGTTTAAGTGAATGAGAATGTAATCTGAAAGAATACTCAAGACTTTAAACAGCTTTAGTTTTAATTTAATAGTTTATTTCTAAATTTACTTGTCGAAAATAATTGTAATTTCAGGTTTTCATCAACTGTAAAATTTAAAAAGCCAACGGCATTTATGTTTTCGACAAGATTCGACATATTTTAGCCGACAGAAAAACATCGAGACTTGTCAATAATCTTGTATTTCCAATTTATAACGTAAGTTGTAAAGTTGGGTTATATTATTGATGCATTTTCTAATAGTGGGAACTCCATTTTCCATTTTGTGCGTTGTAAGTTCTCTCGCTGCAAGTAAATATTAATTTCTAAGACTTCAACAGACTGAAAGTATCCACCTGAATTTACTTCTTGCCTTCCCAATCATGCTGTTTACACATAAAGCGGCGTTTGCGGTAAGAATATGCTTTCTTAATTCTTCAGGGTATTTCATATGGGCAAGATAAAACTCTGCTTTTTCTGATATTGCAGCAATAAAATCGAGGATATTTTGAAAGATACTCGTTGCAAAGTTCTTTAAATTTAAATACAGCTTCATCGAAATCAGAAGAAGAGATTTTGATTTTGTCTAAAACTCTTATTAAAAGTTGAAGCGTCTTCTTTTGTCATATGTTTTATAGAATTACGTTGTAGGTGGACAAAACATAATTGGTGATCAGCAAGAGGGTAAGCAAGTTTGACAGCATCTATAATACCAGTGTCATTGTTATTTTTAGCAAGAGCTACTTATCTTTCTGATAACATAAAGCAATCAAGCAAGTTTTCTAAAAGCTGTTTTAAAGCTGGGCGGTTGGATCGTCTTTAGAACAATGCATATTTAATACTTGTTCTACAGCCATATTTATAGTAGCATCAATAAATTTCGTTTTTATTCATTCTCATGCCCCCTCTCTCAATATATCTTTGGTTTTCTTAAAATATCTCCTTATTTCTATAAAATTCATTGTTGAAATGAATAATTATATTCTTATTATTACTATTATTGCTTTATTATACCATACAAAGATTAAACTCAACTTGTTTCATGTATTTATTTTGTTATTCTACCATATTACGGCGGGTTTCTATCCACTAAAACTATGGTGTTTACCCTCTCATGTCTCTCAGGGTCTTATTTATTCTGCCCTCAATTCCTTCGTCCCATCTACCATGGCGTGGACGTCAGTTACGCTTGTATGCAGGGTCTTCGCCCGTATGGGGGATGTACTCTGACTACCCGCTCTATTCTTCCTAACTACTATCAAAAAATCGTTAAAAAACCTTCTCTCCTACTTACTCTCAATTCATCTTAAAGATTTGAGCTTGTCCTAAAAGGGGCGCTTTGCTATTTGAATGGTCATAAACTCCCGCAAAGCTAAGAAATATTTTACCCCCTTGATGATTGTTTCAATACTAATTATACAGTGGACACAATTTTATTTTAACTTCACGTATTTTAATAAAAAAATTTACCTACAAACTCTTGACACTATCTAATCAAATTTTGGTTTTGACATCTCAAACAATGTAAATTAAAATAAAAGTAAAGTATTTTGCATATTCAACATAGTATAAATTATATAGAAGAGTAATTTAAATACCCTTTTATTTTTTATAGCAGGGGGTGTACTTGTGGCAAAGAACATTGCAAAATCTAAGACATCTGCCACAGCCACCGTTTTGGACCAAAAGAAAGCAAGGTTTGTTTCAAAAGATGTAAGTGGCAACCAACTTAAATCTGTTAATGAGAAACTGGCTGAGAAAGAAAAGGGGTCTTCATATAAGGCAGATGTAAAGATACCAGTAAAGGAGTCTATAAAGCAGGCGCAGAATATAAAAAGAAATCAGAATGTGGAAAGAAATGATGCTTTTCTACATAGATTTTGCAAAAATACCATTACCAAAATAAAAAGTAGGGTACATATTTTCAATGAACAAAGCAAAGGTTCAGGTTTTAGTGTAAATCTAAAAAATAAGAAAGAAAATTCTGTTTTTCCATATAGACATTTTAGAAAAAGTTTTTGGGAAAATGTTATCGAAGAGCTCTGGAGGATAATCATTGGGCTTAGGTATTTTGGTAATATCAGAAATTCAAAAGAAGGCGTGCTGAAGCTAAAGATATTTTCAACTTTAGTTTTGATGATTTTTATGGTTATTGCCATACACAAAATTCCAATTACCTACCAGAAAGCTTATGCAGTTTTACTCAATGGAAGCGTTGTAGGATATGTAAAGGACAAATCAGAGGCTCAAAAACTCTTCAGTACCCTAAAAGAAGAAATTTCAAGCAAGCATGGAACAGATGAGTTTATTTTTCAAAATAAGCCTCAGCTAAAGGAAATTCCGCCCGGTCAGTACAAAAGCACAAGTTTGGATAGTCTCAAAAACACCATAATAGAAAAAAGTGTTGTGCTTGTAAAAAGGTATGCGCTTTTTGTGAACTCAAAAGCTTACATGGTATTTGAAAATCCTCAGATACCACAAAAAGTCTTGCTTAAACTAAAGAGCGTTTATTACAAGAATGAGGCTCAATCTGCAAGATTTTTAGAAAAGGTTGAGATAAAGCCTGTGTATGTAAAGACAAGTGTCTCTGTTGCAACTGAGGACCAGGCACTGACTAAAATAATGTTTGGGAAAGATGAGGTAATTGAGTATACTATCAAAGAAGGAGATACGCTGTGGGATTTGGCCAGAAAATATGATATCTCTGTGGATGATATATTTGCATCAAACCCGGGCCTCACTGAAAAAATAATGCCAGGGCAGAAAATAAAACTATCTAAAATGACACCACTTATAAACGTTGTGCTTGAAAAAGAAGTTGAGTTTGTTGATACTCTGCCCAAACAAGTAAAAGTAGTAAAATCTGAAAACTATTATACAACACAGACTATTGTAAAGCAGGAAGGAAAGGATGGAAGAGCAAAGATAAAAGCTAAGATTGTGTACTTAAACGGGCTTGAGTATGACAGGCAGATACTTTCACAGCAGATTTTGCAAAATCCAATTGACAGAGTTGTAGTTGTTGGTACCAAAAAACCTCCAAGATATTTTGCAACAGGAAGATTTTCGTACCCTGTATGGGGAGTGCTTACATCACGATTTGGATACAGAGGCAGGGAATTTCACGATGGTATAGACCTTGCTGTTCCGTGGGGTTCAAATGTGTATGCAGCAGACGGTGGTGTTGTTGAGTTTGCCGGGTGGTCAGGTGGTTATGGCAAGCTCATTATTATAAATCACCAGAATGGCTACAAAACTTACTATGGTCATCTTAGCAGGTTTTTGGTAAGCCCAGGACAAAAGGTTGCAAAAGGGCAGCTTATTGCCAAAAGCGGGTCAACTGGTAGAAGTACAGGTCCTCATCTTCATTTTGAGGTGAGGAAAAATGGCGTGCCACAAAATCCGCTTGTGTATCTGCGGCAATAAAGCATTACGACTATAAAAAAGGCTGGTTGGTACTTCAAAAGAGCGTCAAACCAGCCTTTTGGTTTTACCAATCAATCTCAATTTCATATTCAATTGGGTCTTTCACGCCCACTTTTTTGAAAGCTTCAATTCGCTCTGTGCAAGTTCCGCACCTGCCACAGGCTTTTTGACCACCCTTGTAGCATGACCATGTCAGGCTATAATCTACTCCAAGTTCAAGTCCTCTTCTGAGTATGTCTTCTTTTTTCATATCAACGTAAGGTGCTTCAAGCTCAAGACCTATATAGTCAGCAAGATATAGTGCATTTTTCATTGCCTCAACAAACTCTTTTCTGCAATCAGGGTATATGGGATGGTCACCTGCATGCGCACCGTAAAACAGCTTTTTTGCGCCAAGCGATATAGCATATGCTGCAGAAATGGAAAGCAAAACCATGTTTCTGTTTGGAACAATTGTCTGTTTCATGGTGCTGTCGGTGTAATATCCCTCTGGCACATCCCAGTCAGGCGTTGTGAGTGCAGAGGTAGCCAGCTCTCCAAAAAATGAGATATCAACAATCTTGTGAGGGATGGATAAAAGACTGCATGTCTTTTTTGCAAACTCAAGCTCTTTTGAGTGTTTTTGACCGTACAGAAAGCTTATTGCAAAAACTTCATAACCCTGACTTTTAACATCATAAAGAAGTGTTGTGGAGTCCATACCACCAGATAAAACCACTACTGCGCTCATTTTTTCAAGCTTTTCACTCCTTTGCTGCTATAACGTCAACTTCAACCAAGGCACCTGGCAGAAGTTTTGCCTCAACCGTGGTTCTTGCAGGAAAGTTTTTGGTGAAGATTGTTGAGTATACCTCATTGAACTTTGCAAAGTTTTCAAGCGATGTTAAATAGACGTTTACCTTCACAACATCCTCAAACGAAAATCCGGCTTCTTTTAAGATAGTTTCAATGTTCTTAAAAACAAGCTGTGTTTGAGCTTTTATGTCATCTCCTTCGATTTTGCCGGATACAGGATTGATTGCAAGCTGGCCGGACACAAAAAGCATATTCCCAACCAAAACAGCGTGGGAGTACGGCCCCACTGGCTTTGGCGCATCGTTTGAGACAACAAATCTTTTCATTTTTTAATCTCACTCTCCCTTTTTTAAATCATTCCAGCTTACTGCCACAATACGGACAGTACAAAAAGGTTTTAGAAACCCTTCGCTGACAGTTCGGGCAAAAATCAGCCCTATCATCTTCATATCCAAAGTTTTGATCAAATCTCCTGAAAAGCTCAACATCTGCCAAAGTTATTGGTATATTCTCTCCTCTTTCCAAATCGCGGGCAAGCTGGGCATTTGTTATAAGATAAACCCGATTGCAGCAGCTTGTCTGTAAAAAGTATCGCACATTCCATCTGAAAATGGGTATAAAAAAGAAATGAAAGTAGCTGTACACTTTAAACAACGTCTGTGCTGTCTCTACTACACATCAGACGCTA
>OFGS01000189.1_pt1 | contig 15339 bp, 12 predicted proteins | sample 1521851 | NCBI WGS metagenome assembly OFGS01 (sample SAMEA3142070, study PRJEB24117) | hot springs metagenome
GTTGTGGAATCGCTTCTTCTAACTTTTTACGTGCATGAATAAGTTCGTGTTCTTTTAAGGCAGCCGCTTGTTGTTTTTGCATATCGCGCAAATGTTGAATGACTTCATCCGCTGTTTTCATCGCTTTTTTTACAATTTCTTCAGCTTGCTCTTTCGCTTTTTCCAACAAATGATCGCGCTGTTCATTCAGCTCGTTCCACTGCCTTTCTAGCTCGTTTCTCAATTGCTCTGCTTCGTGACGGAGCCGTTCAGCCTTCTCCCATTCTTCCTCAGCCCGCTTCTTGCTCTGTTCTAGGGAAGCAATCATATTTTCAACTTCATTGCTTTCCGCGCTAATGTACGTGCGGGCACGCGCAATAATATGCTCATCTAATCCGAGGCGACGAGACATGTCGAGCGCATTGCTTCGTCCTGGAATGCCGATCAATAGTTTATACGTTGGACTTAACGTTTCGATGTCAAATTCGACACTTGCATTCATCACGCCTCGGCGATTGTAACCGTATGCTTTTAATTCCGGATAGTGCGTTGTCGCTACGACGCGCGCGCCTAAGTTATGCACTTCGTCTAAAATGGCGATCGCTAACGCAGCACCTTCTTGCGGATCTGTTCCTGCTCCGAGCTCGTCAAACAAAACGAGGCTATGCTCGTCCACTTGTTTTAAAATGTCAACGATATTGACCATATGCGACGAAAACGTACTTAAACTTTGTTCAATCGACTGTTCGTCTCCAATATCGGCATACACCGCACGAAATACAGATAGTTCTGATCCGTCCAGCGCCGGAACTTGTAGACCTGCTTGCGCCATAACTGTAAATAAGCCGATCGTTTTTAAAGTGACCGTTTTTCCTCCTGTGTTTGGTCCTGTAATGACCATCGTCGTGTAATCGCTTCCTAATTCGATATCGTTTGGGACAACTTGATCAGGCGAAATGAGCGGATGGCGAGCTTGGATGAGACGAATATATCCGCGCTCGTTCATCGTCGGTTTTGTTGCTTTGATCGCCTTTGCATATTTTGCTTTCGCAAACAAAAAGTCAAGCTGCGCAAGCACTTCAACGTTTTCCATAATTGTTAACGCCGACTCGCCAACAAAAGCAGACAATTCGCTTAAAATGCGCTCCACTTCTTGTTTTTCTTTCATGCGCAATTGTTGCAGTTCATTGTTTAATTCAACAACAGACTGCGGTTCAATAAACAACGTTGCGCCAGATGATGATTGATCATGTACAATACCGCCGTACGTATGGCGATATTCTTGCTTTACCGGAATGACGTAACGATCGTTGCGAATAGTGATGATCGCATCAGATAATGTTTTTTGCGCAGATGACGAACGAATAATGCTCTCTAATTTATCGCGTACTCTTCCTTCAATCGTGCGCAACTGTTGGCGCAATGAACGAAGACGGTCGCTTGCCTCGTCAAGTATTTCTCCGCCTTCATCAATACAACGATATATATGTTGCTCAAGTTCAATTAGAGGAACGATTTGCTCCGCATACGCCATCATATACGGAAGTTCTGCCTCTGTCCCTTCTAAAAACTTTTTCAATTGTCTTGCCGCCCGCATCGTGCTCGCAACATCAAGCAATTCATGTGGGCTCAGCACCCCTCCGATACGTGCGCGCTTCGTTTGCGGCCGCACATCAAATATGCCGCCGAGCGGCACGTGACCACGCAAGCGGAGAACGGTCGCCGCTTCGTCCGTTTCTTCTTGCCAACGCACTACTTCTTCAAAGCGTGATGATGGCTCAAGTGCTTCGACTTTCTCCTTTCCTAATGAGGATGATACATGTGAAGCAAGCTGTGCTTTCACTTTATCGAATTCAAGAATGTGTAATGTTTTTAAATGCATTCGTCAATCCTCCAGCTGTTCATTTTCGCAAAAAAGATTTCAACTGTTCAATATCCCACGTATTAATGACTGTTTCTTTTCGAATCCAGCCTTTGCGCGCAAATGCAACCCCGAGCTTCATATCATCGAGCATACGAACGTTGTGCGCGTCGGTATTGATGGCGATTTTCACACCAAGCTGTTGCGCCTTTTGTAAATAGGTGTACGTTAAATCGAGACGGTGCGGATTCGCATTCAGTTCTAGCACCGTATTTGTTTCTTTCGCAAGTTGTAGCAATTCGTCTATATTTACATCGTATCCGCTTCGTTCACCGATTAATCGTCCAGTCGGATGAGCAATCATATGCACATACGGATTCAAAAGCGCTTCTTTTAATCGTTTCATGATCGTTTCTTGCGTTTGCGAAAAAGCAGAATGAATGGATGCGATAACAAAGTCTACCGTTTGTAGTACATCATCTGAAAAGTCTAACGTACCGTCCGGTAAAATATCCATTTCAATGCCAGATAAAATAACAAAGTCATCATATGTTTCGTTCAAGCGGGCAATTTCTTCTTGCTGACGCTTCAGTCGTTCAACAGTCAACCCATTCGCAACTTTCAAAAATTGCGAATGATCCGTAACCGCCATATAGCGATATCCTCTTTTGCGGCATGCTTCCGCCATTTGTTGAATTGAAAACGCCCCATCACTCCACGTCGTGTGCACATGCAAATCGCCACGTATATCGGATAAAGAAATGAGCGGTGTTCCGTCGTACGCTTCGACTTCTTTTCCGCTTTCCCGCATTTCTGGGGGAATAAACGGCAAATGAAAATAAGCAAAAAATTGTTCTTCCGTTTCAAACGTTTTCACTTCACCTGTTTGTACGTTTTCTACGCCATACTCGCTAATTTTTTCCCCCCGCTCCTTCGCTAACTGGCGCATGCGAACGTTATGATCTTTCGAACCAGTAAAATGATGAAGTGTCGTCGCAAAATGTTGGGGCGAAACAAGGCGAAAATCAACATTGACGATATAATCGTATTGCAGTTGTAGCGATACTTTCGTTTCACCGTTAGCGACAACGTCATGAATGCGTTCTAGCTGCAACAGTCGCGTCCGAACGAGGGCATCATCTGTCGTGGCGATAATAAAGTCTAAATCTTTTATCGTCTCGCATACACGCCGCAAGCTCCCTGCCCTTGAAAAGCGCTCAATGCCGTTCATGTTCTCAAGCTGTCGTTCGATATCGGCGGCCACTTCAAGCATAAAAGCAATCGGTAACCGTTCAGGGCGCGCGTCCATATGAGCGAGCGCAGCTAAAATGTTTTCCTCTGTTTTTGCACCAAAACCACTTAACTGCCGCACACGTTGGGCTAAACAAGCTTCTTTTAACGCTTCTATATCGGTCACGCCTAGCTCATGATACAGTTTTGCAATTTTTTTGCCGCCCAGTCCCGGCAATTTTAAAAGTGGAAATAATCCTGCTGGAATTTCTTTTTTTAACTGTTCAAGTACATCGCTCGTTCCCGTCTGTAACCATTGTTGCAACACAGCAGCCGTGCCTTTCCCGATACCAGCAATGGACGTAAAATCACCGATGTCGGTCAAAGCACGTTCATCACGTTCTAGCGCCGAAGCTGCTTTACGAAAAGCTGACACTTTAAATGGATTTTCTCCTTTTATTTCCATGTATAAAGCGATCGTTTCAAGCAAACGAATCGCTTCTTTTTTGCTTTTTTCCATTTGACCCCCTCCTTTTGACGAAAAAACTTCTCGCAAACGGAGAAGTTTTACGCCATATATTGCACAAGCATCTGTTTCACGAAACTCGACAAAATCGGTGTATGTTTGACGATCAAACTTGCGATGAATGAGTCGCGAAGCGGTTGTTGAATCGCAGAAACAGGAACAAGTGCACTGACATACAAAAGCACGAATACAAGCAAATATACTTCAACAAAGCCAAGTGCTCCGCCAGCCCAACGGTTTACACTTTTTAAAAGCGGCAACTGAGCAACAAAATCTAGCATGGAACCGATGATTTGCATCACTATTTTCGTCACAAAAAACAACATCGCGAACGCAATCGCACGATAGTATGCTTCATCTAAGTTAGTGCTTTCGATGAGCAATTTCATCGTCTCACCGTCTCCAAAGCTTGGATATGGCACCCATAACTTCAGCCTTGGAGCTAGTTCGGCATAATATTTATATGCAACGATAAACGCAATCAAAAAGCCTGTCATATGAATGAACTGCAAAATAAATCCTCGTTTCAACCCGATCATTAGCCCCATAAGAAGGATGAAACAAATGAGCAAATCAATCATCGCTGTCATCATCCTTTTCTTTATTCATTTTTCTCAAAAGACGTTCGTATTCATCTTTTAGCTTAATATATTCATGAACGATATTCACAGCCGTTAGTACAGCAAGCTTGCTCGTATCAAGCGTCGGATTTTTTGCGCTAATTTCACGCATTTTATCATCAACGATGGAAGCAACGAGCCGAATGTGACTAGAACTTTCTGTTCCAACAATCGAGTATTGCTGTCCGTATATGTCTACTGTGATGCGTGTTTTATGCTGATCCTTCAAACCGTTTCCCCCATTCAGCCGATCTCCCGTTTCGGCAAAATTCTACCTTTTATCTTACCACGATTTGCAGATATATGAAAAGATATACGAAAATAAGAGCGGGCATGATCCCGCTCTTATTTATAGCCATTTCTTTAATTGTTTGATCGTTCCGTCTTTTTCAGCTACATGTTCCATATATGTGAAATGCAATCGCTCTTTATGAAGAAGAAACATCCTTCTTGCCCATTCACAATCGGAGCTTGATTTCCAATGTACGCAAGCTCGCAAACGGTCTAGTATAATATCTTCAATTCCAATGACATAAACAGACAACCCATCTTCTAGCATCAACTCAATCACTTTATCATCATCAGCATCTTCCAACATATCATTTGGAATTTCAACACTAACAAACAATTCATCATGATACCAATGTCTTCCCGATGGAGTAAAACCAAGTTGAGTGAGCAATTGTCCTGCTTTCTCACGATCACTAACAATTAAGTCAATATCTACGGTCGTATAATCGCCGCGCGTATATATTTCCACAGCAAGCCCCCCAACAATAATCGGGCGTATACGGTACGGCTCTAACAGCTTAGTTAAAATGGCTGTAACTTGAACCATTTTTTCAAAAGATGTTTTCGTTCGAAGGAATTGTAGCTTTTCTTTCGCCTCTTTAATCGAATTCATAATACCACACTCGTTCGCCCAAATATCGAATTTTTCCTTCTTGTTCAGCTTTTTTCCATCGTTTTATACATAGTTCATCTAATATACGCATTTCTTCTTTGTCGCGTGGGCGCAAACGCACACGTTGTTTTCTTCCGGCTGCTAATATTTCTCGCTCGACGCTTCCTTTGCGGGAAAAAATCCATTCATTTAGTTGTGACATCATCATTTTTTCCACTTTATTTCACTCCAACGACTATTTTTTTACATTATATCATAAAAGAGCGGGCATGATCCCGCTCTTATTTCATAAATGGCCACCAGTTGGCTCGCCCAAACGTTTTCGCCATTACCGGAATAAATAATGGCAAAACGACAAGGGCGTATAAAAATAACCCTGTTAAAATAATCGTTGCAATTTGTAATAGCGATAAGACGCCGGATGGATACATCGCCGCAAACGTTCCTCCTAAAATGACAGCAGCTGAAATAATGACCGTTCCCATATGGCGCATCGCTTCAAGCATCGCTTCTTGCACCGTTTTGTCACGGTATTCGTTAAAGCGATCCATTAAGAAAATACTGTAGTCAATACCAAGCGCCATTAAAATGACGAATGCGAAAAACGGAACAGCCCAGTTCACTCCTTCGTATCCGAGCATATTCACAAACACAAGTTCGGTAAACGCCATCGATGTATAGTACGTTAAAATAAGCGATAACATTAAATACGCTGGCATAATAAACGAGCGAAGAAGAACAATTAAAATGATCGCAATGCCCGCAAGCATAAATACAGATGTTCGGGCATAATCAGCGGCAGAAATGTCGCGCAAATCGGAATAAATGCTTGTCACGCCGCCAACGCCTACTTTCGCATGCTCAAGCTTCGTACCGTTCACCGCCCGCGCAATCGCTTCCTTCACTTGTGCGATTTTTTCCATCGTCGTCGTTTCATACGGATTGGATGAAAAGACAACATCAAACGTTATAACTTTTCCGTCTTTCGACATATATGCTTCCTTCGCTTGAGCAAATTCCTCGCTCGTCAACAATTGTGGCGGCATATACCATCCTGCCATTTCTTCATCTGGTGCGTTCGCTAGTTCTGAAACGTACTGTTTCGCCGACTGCAATCCATTTTCCACTTGTTGTAAACCATCGACACTTTGATTTAACCCTGAAATAAGTTGATCCATTTGGTTGTTTAGTTGCGAAAAGCCAGCTAATAGTTGCTGTTGACCTTCGTTCACTTTCGTTAATCCATTTGTCACTTCTGGCAGTCGTTGCACGATTTGACCTTGACCATTTGCTGCTTGCTCTAATCCAGAACGAAGCTTTCCAAGTCCAACGATCAGTTGATCCATTCCCGTAATAAGCGCCTGCTGTCCATTCGTTACTGTCGCAAACGATTCGTTTGCTTGCTGTAAGCCGCGTTGAATACGTTGCAGCGCGTCGTTCACTTGAACGAGGGCACTAGATAATGCGTTCATTTGTGTCCCCATTTGTTCAATCGCTTGCTTCACGCTCGCATATTCGGCATCTTCGCGCAAACCGGCATGACGGTCTTCAATGCGATTGAGCGACTGAGAAAGAAGCGGCAGCTGTTGGGAAATAGTGCGCAATCCCCCTTCGATTTGTGCATATTGTTCGCTCAGCTGACGTAGTCCACCAGTTGCTTGTTCATATCCTTTTCGCAACTCGTTTGCCCCATCATGCACTTTTTTCATATTCGCTTGTATCGTCTGTAACCCTTTTTCAAGATCAGCGGCACCGATCGCTCCGCTTCGCACTCCATCTTCGAGCTGCTTCAATGCTTGCTGTAAGTCGCCCATTCCTGTTTTTAGTTTCATCGTCCCGTTAACAAGTTCGCGAATGCCTCCGGTCGCTTGCTCTAGCTTCGGAGCTGACTTCGCCATTTCGCTGCTCGCTTCACTTAAACCAGAACGAATTTGCCCGATGCCGTCCGCTCCTTTTCCAAGTCCATCTTTTAACTGTTCCGCTTGCTTTGTCACAAACAATTGATCAATTGGCTCTCCAAGCGGGCGAGTTACTGAACGAACAGCTTCCACACCATCAATATTTGCCACTTCGCGACTCATTTTTTCAATTAAGTAGTAATATTGTTCATCATCCATCGCTTCATCATTTTTCATGACGATTTTCGTCGGCATCGCTTCCCCTTCACTAAAGTGGGCTGAAATGATGTTAAATGCTTTAACAGACGCGTAACGATCCCCGATTTCCGCCATCGAGTTAAAAGAAAGCTTGCCGTCATACGTCAATAAAATCGGCAATGTGATAACTGCCACGATCGCAAGCGCCCATAGTGGACGAGCGAAAGAAAAACGACCTGCGATATCCCATAATTTGCTCGGCTTATGTTCAAGCGCCCCTTTCATCGGCCAAAAAAGTTTTTCACCAAGATTAGCCATAAAAAATGGTACAAGCGTAATAAGGGCAACAAGCAACACGACGACACCGACCGCTACAGCTGATGCGGACTGATACAGTTTAAATGTTGACAGCCCAATTGATGCAAAGCCGATCATGACAGCCAGTCCGCTGAAAATAACCGTCTTTCCAGCCGTCTTATACGTGGCGATAATCGCTTCTGTTCGGTCTTCTCGTTTCGCTAATTCTTCTTTAAAACGGCTTAACAATAAAATACAATAATCCGTTCCAATGCCGAACAAAACGGCAACTAAAAATGTTTGCGTAAACGTAGAAAGCGGAAAGTCGACTCGATCGACGAGAAAAGCAACAACAGATTGCGATACGATATACGTCAATCCAACCGTCAGCAACGGCACAAACGGAGCAACGAGCGAACGAAAGACAAGAAATAAAACAATTAAAATAAACACGACCGTAATGCCTTCTGTTTTTTTCAACCCTTCTTGTGAACTTTGTACGACATCTTCGTCAATCATCCAGTTGCTCGTATAATGGTGCGGCACTTGAATGTGTTTGATTGCATCATAAAGCGCTTTGCTCATTTCTTTTGCTGTACGCCCATTTCGTTCTAATTGGAGCGAGACAAGGACAGTCGTCCCGTCTTTTGCAACGAGCTTTTCTTTCAATTGATCATTATCGAGTGGTGAGACAATTTCCGTCACTCCGATCTCTTTTTTGTTCGCTTGCAACTGTTCAACGGCTTTCTCGATTTCTTTCCAATCTTTTTCTTGTAATCTTTCTTTCCGATGGAAAACGAGGACAGCGCTCATTTCTCCTTCTTTCTTTTCTTGCTTTTGCACTTCTTTTAGCAGTTCGCTTGCGAGCGAAGATGAATAGCCGTCCGGAACAGTAATTTGCCCTTTTTCACGCACAAGTTGCCCCATATTCGGAGCGGTCATCGCAAGCACGACAGCTGCTATCATCCAAGCGAGTAAAACGACCCATCTCCCACGAACGATCGTTTTCATTTGTTTTCCTCCATTTCGTGTAAAATCGTTGCCAACTTTTCATACGTTTGAATAAACTGCTCAATTTCCTCATACGAAAGCTTCGTCATCATCGTCTGAACAAGTTCGTATACTTTTTGTTCCGTTTCAATAAGCCATGCATTTCCTTTTTCTGTAAGTTTAAGAGAAATGACGCGGCGATCGTCTCCATCTTTTCCTCGTTCAATCATTCCTTTTTCAACGAGGCGATTCGTCATCGCAGTAATCGCGCTTTTATTCACCGCAAACACGTCCGCTAATTCCGTCGATGTACACATCCCTCGTTTATATATGTAGCGCAATACATAATATTGATCGTGCGTCACATCGTCTAATTCACATTTCATTAGTGCAGCCCCTCGCTTATTTACGAGAAACGAAACGGATAAATAACGTTCAATCAATTGTTGTATGCTTCCCTCCACCGTTTGATACCTCCTATTCAAATTGTTCAATTGTTTAACTATTTAATACTATAACTATTCAATACGAAATGGTCAATGATGAAGTAACATATGATATAATGTTGAAAAAAGTGAGTGAGATATGATGAATCCAGAACCATCCAAACTGTATACGTATGCCGACTATATTCAATGGGAAGGGCAGTGGGAGCTGATTCACGGGAAAGCTTACAACATGAGTGCTTCGCCAACATGGGATGACCAATTTACCGTCATGAAACTATCGTTTGCGTTTCGTCCGTACTTTCAAAATAAAGATTGCTACGTTGCCATTGCTCCGTTTGATGTTCGTCTCTCTGACAGCGATGACTACACGCATGCAAAACATGTCGTACAACCAGATATTTCTGTTATTTGCAACAAAAACAGCTTAACAACAAACGGTTGTTTAGGCGCACCAACACTCATTGTCGAAGTTCTTTCTTCGTCTACAGCTTTAAAAGACCGAAATGAAAAATTTAAGCTATACGAACAATTTGACGTACAAGAGTATTGGATTGTTGATCCTGTGTATAAAACGGTGGAAATATTCGGTCGAGAAGATGGTTTTTTTAAAAAAAGAGAGGCGTTTGGTGAAAATGGCACAATAACGTCCTTTATATTTACAAACTTTTCTCTCGAGGCGAAGCAATTATTTTTCCAATAAAAACGAAAAAGGTCGCCAATAGCTTTATGCAATAGGCTAATCGGGCGACCTCTTTCTCGTTTTACGTTCGTTTAAGCGATTATATCGTGCTTTTTATAAAATTTATTCTCTTTTCATGTTGGCGTGGTCATAAAAAATGTTTTGTCGGTAAAACTTTTTTTAAAAACTAGGTGTCCATCAGTTTACTTTTTTTAGAAAGTGTTTTTTTATGCTTGAAGAAGGCTACATAAATTAATCGCCAAACTGTACATTTTTAGTTTGCCATAAACACATACAGGAACATTCGCATTTTTTCACCCTCTATTTTCCCTATGCGTACCTATCTAAAAATCTCAAGGACAACTTGTTGTAAAGCGCCTATTTTTATTTAGCGAAGACTGTTCAAATTCGCTCATCGGTTACACCACTCTGAATTTTGTTTAACAAAATCTTTAATCAAATTTATTCTTTCGTGTAATTCTTTTTCAGTATTGGCTGTAAGTATAACCTCAATATGTCTATCACCAACATGGTTCGGGTAATAAGTAGATCCTTCTTTACAGTAGTTTCTTTGATATGCAATAAATTCATAAGGAATCTCATCACAATTCTTTATCAATTTTCCATTCTTTTTAGGGATAATATATCCAGCGATATATTTATCTGTAATAATATTTTTAGAAATCTTCGGTTTATAGTCTTGTATGACTTGTACTCTTAAATGCTCCACGAGAATATCTACTCCTTGCGACATTTTAATTAATCTAGGAACAAGCGCCCCAGCAGGTCTACAGGCAATCTCACAAAAGTAAATTTGCCCTTCTTTCATAAAGACTTCTAAATGAAATACGAACGATGAGTGAGGTGATAATATGTTTAAAATGTTTTCAGTGTATTCTTTTAGTTTCATACTTAGTTTACTGTTCTCTGAAATGACCATATCCCCTACTCCATCTTCAAAAGCCGTTCTGATGGAATTAATATATTGAAATGCGGAAAAACAGTGTATTTCACCTTTATTAAAAACACCGTTTGTATGATAAACTGGTGCTTCAATAAACTCTTCAGCAAGATAGTTAGTTGGCGAATTGTTTCTCAGCCAGTTTTCTAATTCTTTCGAGTTATTTATTTGTTTTGTACCAGCACCAATCATTCCACTCCTTGGTTTCAAAAAAATCGGATAACCATGATCTTTCACAAAATCTAATAAATCAAATGTATTTTCAATCGGTCTAAAGTTAGGACATTTAATACCACTTTCTGAAACCTTTTTTTTCATAAAATACTTATCTCTATATAATAAAGATGTTTCATAATTTAATCCTTCTATTCCCAACCTTTCCCTTATGATTGCAGCTCTTAAAATATCTGTTTCCTCAAAACAAATCAGTTTTTTGAAATTAAGTGTTTCATTTAACTCATGAATCTTCATTTCTACAGAATAATCATTGGAATATTGATCAGAAACTATTATGTAATCAAAGTTTTTCTGATGATTTTCAAAGACATTTTTATTAGTCACTATAACCATTTGATCTCGTATTTCTTTTCTCACTTCTGAAAAGTCTAATCTTCTATCTGAAAATCTCGTCATAATTAAAACTGCCAATTTTCCCACCCCTTATAACTCTTTAAACAAATCATGTTAATTATTATCCTTCTTCATTTCCGAAACATCTGTTAGTGGGGACTTAATAAACTTCAAACCGACAAATGCACATACTATGATTAAAGATATGTTAAACAAAAGAACATTTACGACCGAAAAAATGGGAACAGCAAAAGACGATAGAGATACAGCCAAAATTGACACGACATGATTAGCGGTATTTTTCAATCCTGTTAATCTGCCGATATTTTGCTTCGTGCAATGTTCCATAAAAACAGAGTTAGAAGTAACCATTAAAACTTGTACAAAAATTCCTATAAAAATGTTAGAGATCAACATGAGTAATGCACTTTGAAAGATTAAAAATATTGCCTCAAAAAAGAATAGCAACAGAGTATATACAAATATTAATCTATTCCCCTTTATTCTTACTGGTTCCGAAAAGAAATTATAAAATAAAGCACCCAACAAGTTTCCTATTCCTTGACACGCTATTGCCATAGAATAAAAATTAGCACCTGCATTTAAATAATCTTTTACAAAAATATAAATCAACGAAGAAAACACGGTGCCTACAGCAATAAATATTACTTGATAAAACAAAATTCCTAAAATGAATTTGTTATTTATCATACTACTAATTGACTCATTAAAATCCTTTAATATAGAATTTTTCTTCTTCACCTCAACCTCCATGTTTAATTTCCTAAACACAAATACAATGGAGATAAAAATGATAGAACCAATAATTAATAAACCATTTATTCCTGAAAATGTATAAACTGCAGCACCAACAGTAGGCCCTAATATCATAGATAGGGAAAAAATTGAACCACTCATTGCATTTGCTTGCGCAAGGTCTCTTCCACGATCGAATAGTGCTCTTTTAACGGCATTCCTAGCTATACCATTTGTTCGACTAATAAATATAAAAATAAAAGACAACGCTAGTATGATTGAGAGAGTAGGCACTATATTCATTAAAAAATAGGTCAACAATATAACAATGGTTAGAAGAATGTTCGTAACAATTAATAGATTTTTTGTACTCGTTCGATCAACCAAAAGGCCACCTATGATACCTGAAAGAATAATTACGATGGATTCAACGATAGATGCCAATCCCACTAATCTTGAATTATTTGTAAAATCATATATAAAAACAGGTAAAATCACAATAAAAGCTCTTTCGTAAAATGAAGTGAAAATTGTAGTAACCCAAATTTTCGCAAAGTCAGGGTATTTTCTTAATAAATGAAATTGCTCATTCATAAATATGTTCCTTTACTTTATAAGTTTCTTTAAAATATTGTTCTAATTCACTTATTTTCCCCCAAAGATTTTTCTTATTTTCTCCAGAAATAATGACAAAAGCCGCGCAATCCGAACTGTAATTTATGGACTCAACTACCTTCCCTTTCCGAACACGAGGTTGATACTCTACCACCCACTCAAAAGGCAGGGAATCTGGAAATTCAACAACTTCTCCTCTTTTTTTCGGCAGCATAAAAACAGCATGCAGTTTTTTAGGTTTTTTTGGGAACTGGAAGTTCTCTAGATTGATCATGCCTGCCGCATATTTTACAATAATCTCCTCCATCGAGATCGAATACGACTGCCGGACTAACTCACTAATCCTAGCCCCTCCACATCTACTGTGTAACTCACATAACAAAAATTGGTTTGAAGTTGTATGAAATATTTCAGTATGAAATGCGTAACATCCATGGGACAAGAAATTTTCATAATAAGGTAATAACGTATGGTGAAACTCCATAGCTTCAGAATAAATAAGTTCGTCTGGTGATACTGTTTCCACAATAGTAGTTGTAAATTCTCCATTCGAATCAATAGTCGGTTGATTATAGCGATGTAAACAAGAAAAAATTACTTTGCCGTTAAGAATCAACCCATCAACAGAATACATATTTTTAATGTCGATATATTCTTCGATTAGCTTTTCTTCTTGCCCACTTATCTTTTTTACAATTTCTTCTCCATATTCCACTCTAATGTTCATGGAACCAGTCCCGTCCACATCCTTTAACACATACTTTTTATCGAAATGAATAAATTGTAAATCAAGTGGATGATTAGGACTTAAATATGTAAATTTAGGTATTTTAATTCCTGATTTTAAAGCATAAAGTTTCATAAAATACTTGTTTCGAAAGATGATAGTTTCACTATATTTTTGTCCTTCTATTCCAAAATATTCCCTAAATAAACTAGCACGTTCCAAGTCAAGTTCATCAAGCGCTATCAAAGCGCTAATTTTGGATTTGTTATTAATGTCCTGAAGTATGTTAAGTACCGATTGGTCATCAAAATAATTATCCACTACATGTAAATTTTTATAACCTAAAGATGCAAATTCCTTTTTTCGTTTCAATGGCATAATATATTCCACTTCTTCTTTAGCTCCCTCTAGCCAATCCCGAAAATTAACGATTTTGCTTGGCATTTGATTTAACACAACTATCGACACGATTGAACCTCCTTTAGCTATTTTTCGTACAGTTTTTATTAAAATTCTTAAAACGTATATAACCCTTCAAGTTATATTGAGAATCTGCTTTGGCTAAACCAAGATGAAGGTGTAAAATCCCTTGTTCTATCAAATGGATAAGGTAAAAATCTATTCGAATATTGTGTTTCATTTGGATTTCCTTCAAAGTTCATACCGCTTTCCTCAACAACACGCTTTAATACTTCCTCATGTATACCATATGTGTCTTTTAACATTTCAACACCATTTCTATCCACGTAACTTAAATGTTGAATTTTTTTAGCAGCCGACTTGATTCCTTTTTGTTGCGTTGTTTTCCACTGTGTATACTCACACGTAATGATTCTTTTAACTTCTTCAGAATGAACAATATCTATGTTCGTTCCCATTTTAATTAAACAATCTATTCCAAATGGTAGAAGGTGATTAATCTCTGAGTCAACGTCAAAGTCATGGATATAACAAAATGCGAAAAATTCCCTAAGTATTTTTCTTGTAAAATAACCTCCCCTTTTTGATTCTGGTAAAACGCCGTTCAACAATAAAAACAATGATGTTCGTAGCAATGATGATAGTCTACATGACTCAATGTATGGGATTGACTTCTCAGAAAAAAATTTCACTAAGCTACTATATAATTCGGTGTCATAGACATGATCTTGTTGATTCATAATAAAGTGCAACCTTTCTAAGAAGATAGCACAATCTAATCTACAACAATCCTGCTCCTGATCAATCAACACAAAATTGCATATCGGGACTAAGCCATTTCGATATTCATAGAGGACTTTTAAGTAAAATGCGTTTTGTGTAATATCCGGTAAATGACACCTTAATTGCTCTGACTTACAGTCAATAATATTGTAAAAATCATGTTGTCTTAAGGCTTTCTTTACTTCTGAATTATTCGATTCAACTTGCCAATAAACGTTGTTTTTTTCTAGTGAAAGAAATGTTTTGTTCAGCTCATCAAAAAGGCTTACATAATCACTTATTTTTCTATGTTTATAGGCGAAAATACTGAGCAATTCTTGGAAGTTTGAAACTATAGGGTTGTATTTTAATTTGTATGATTCCAATGATCTGACACACGGCTGAATAATAAACTCTATATCGTGCTCACCTGACGAAAGAAACTTTTCATACACTACTACAATCGGAGAAAAAATAAAAAACGGCTTTTGAGTTGCGCTTCGCAAAACGGGAACTGAAGGTATTTGCTTCAAATGTTCATCTTTCAATGTATTAATGATATTGTTTTTTAATGATACGTAATCCATTCTCGCACCCCTTATCAAAAAAGTACTGTCACACTTTAAGATTTTGTTGGTTTTACTGCATATTAGAGATATAAGTAATTACAAAAACCAAGCGTTAATTCACGCTAATAATTCAGTCTATTATAAATAATTTGATTCTTATAACTTTTATATATGTAAAACTTTAGCAAAAAAAAAAAAAAAAAAAAATAAATATTTTTTTTGGTTCATAACAAAAAAAAGGAAATAATTAAGCTGCATCATAAAAGTAGCTGAATATTTTTTGCTTTTCTTTTTAAACATGATACTATTCAAAGAAAAGAGGGGAATT
>OFGS01000190.1_pt1 | contig 15275 bp, 14 predicted proteins | sample 1521851 | NCBI WGS metagenome assembly OFGS01 (sample SAMEA3142070, study PRJEB24117) | hot springs metagenome
GTCTCCCCTATCCTCTTCGTCGGCAGCGTCAGATTTTTATAAGAGACAGCCTTACCCATCACGACTGCTTAGAAGCTATCCTCATAAGAGGAAAGGCAAGGGAGATAGAAAAGCTTGTAGGACAGCTAGAAGGGTTAAGGGGTGTAAAGTTTGCCCAACTGGTAAAAACCGCACCCATAGAGGTTTAAGGATGCACTTGCCAGATGGCTTTATCTCTCCGCATCTGTACATCCCTGCCTACATAATGTCCTTACCTTTATGGTTTATCTCTTTTAGGCGCTTTTTTCAGACTTACGAAAAAAGCTTTTCAAAAATTTTACTTCTAACCACCTTTTCCTTAATCGCCCAGAACGTTATGATACCCTTGCCCTTTGCCACTTCGGCGCATGCGATAGGTTCTTATGCCATAGGAATAGTCTTTGGTCCTTCAACAGCCTTCATCTGCGAGACTATCGTCTTAATCATCAGCTCCGCATTAAAGGGTGGTTTGACAGTTCTACCCATAAACGCTTTGATTTTAGGACTTTTGGGACCATATCTTTCTTACCTTTTCTACAACTTTTTGCCTAACTTTAGACTCAAACCTTTCCTTTGTGCCTATATAGGTGTCTTGATTTCTGCTTTGGCTATAGGGCTCGTGCTTAGCCTTCAATACTTTCTAGACAGGAACTACTTTTCCATAGAGCCAAAAGTTCTCCTACCGGCCATATTGCTACCTCACATCCTTTTCATAGGCCCTGCGGAAGGTTTGTACACTACCCTTATCCTGAAAGCCTTTGAGAGATTAAAATGAACAAGGATGCAATCAAGCTTTTAGTTCTTTTCATACTTCTTATCTTCATTTCCTCTTTAAAAGACATATATACGCTGACTTTCATATTATTAGCCTCTCTCTCTATTTCTTACGCAACGAGGACATTGAAGGTTTCCCTTATTTTAACCGCACCTTTCGCCCTTGTATACTTGCTCTCTTACATTCTCACTTCCGACTTCCCACTCATCTACGGTTTTGCATCCGCCTTAAGGGTAGTAGACCTCTCTCTTGTGAGCTTTTCCCTTTTAAAACACATAAACATACCAAGAGCTCTTTCCCCTTCCAGAAAGCTTAGCTTCTTAGTGGTAAACGTGCTGGTACAATTCAGAAATACAATAGAACTAAAAGAAGATCTGGAACTTGCCTATAGGTCCAGGGTTGTTGGTAGCCTAAGATGGAGGGATGAGTTAAAACGTGTGCACGTTTGGCTTGCGGTCCTGTTTTGCAAGCTTGAAGAAAAAGCAAGGGAGTCGGAAGATGGCATTAAATCAAGATGGTTTCATCTATAGAGTTGAGAATCTGACGGTAAAAGAACGCTTAAAGGATATATCCTTTAACATCCAAGAAGGGGAAAGAGTGGTATTGCTAGGCGTTAACGGTTCTGGGAAAACTACCCTACTTAAGGTGATGGCTGGGCTCATCTTAGACTATCAGGGACGCGTTTTCTTCGAAGGATCGGATTTAAAAGAAATACTCAAAGACAAGAAACGTAGAGCTTACTTTAGATGCTCCCTTTCTATAATGCTTCAAGACGTATCTGCCATGTTCTTTAACCCCACTGTTTACGATGAGATAGCCTTCTCTCTAAGGCAGATAGGTCTTCCTGAGAGAGAAGTAGAGGAAAAGGTCCTTTACATCGCAGATAGGCTAAACATCAGAAACTTGTTAGATATAGAACCTTACAACCTAAGCGGTGGAGAAAAGAAAAAGGTAGCCCTAGCGTGCTGTTTGGTACATGACCCTAAAGTGATACTTCTGGATGAGCCCACAGCACACTTGGATCCAGAGGGGGTTGGCATAATGGTAGACCTTCTGTGGGAACTCAAGGCAACCACGATAGTGGCTACTCACAACCTAAGCCTTGCTAAGGAGCTTGGAGATAGATTTTTGCTACTTTCAAAAGACCACAGGTTGGTTTACGACGGAGAACTAAACGGCGAACTTAAAGAGGTCCTCAAAGAGGCTGGTTTTCTCCACAGACACAGAGGAAAGGACTTTCATCTTCACGACTGGGATTAAATACTACAAAACTTTCTTCATTTTTTGACTTTGTCGCATAAATAGGTAAACCTGTTAAGCTTTAAAGACAGACAGCTCCTAAGCAACCAAATCAGGTAGTAGATTTCTCCTCATTCTACAAGGATAAGATCAACTACCTTATTATCGTCGCATGCTCATATATTCAACTAAGCTCTGCCAAGTAATCATTTAAGCAACAAACTGCCACAGGGCGAGATTTTCAATACCAAAACAGCTACGAGACTCTGTTGCACAAAAGCCTCGTATACTTATTCACTCAACAGAGTTAACTGGAAGGAGGTTCTTAACAGTTGCAAATTTCCATCCAAAATAGTTAATTTTTATAAGGATAAATTAGGGATAAGAGTGTATAATTGTGAGTGTTAAAAGTGGGGAATCAAAGTCCCGTGTTAAATTGGTTATACCAAGCCTTAGGAGTGAGACAGAGAGGGTGGTAAGACCTTTGGATGAAACAAGTCTAAACACTCGTAGTAAAGTCTACAATCTCTGGCGAGTTCTTAAGGTAGTGGCGGTAGCACCGCTCTCCCGAAAGTTATCTCTCCGCTTTGAATGGGACTAGTATGGAGATCTGATCTGGGCTCGCTGGGACACGAGACGACCTGAAAGGTGGGATACAAATATCCCAGCTCTAGACTGTACAGTTTTGTATACAGTTTAGGTAACCAGTGGAAGAACCACCGTTTAATTTGATAAACAGGTTTCCCCGTCATGAATACGCTCATGCTAGCAAGGAGCCCATTGTCTTCATGATGATATTCATTGAAAATAAACCTTTCCTAATGTATCATGTTTAAGCCATGATAGACAAGGAAAAAATCAAGCAAGCCATAAGGCTATTTTTAGAGGGGATCGGCGAAGATCCAGACAGGGAAGGACTTAAAGAAACACCCGACAGAGTTGCACGCATGTGGGAGGAGTTTGACAAACATAGAGACTTTAACTTCAAGCTCTTTGAAGAGTTTGGGGATTACAACGAGATGATCATAGTGAGGGATGTCTACATATACAGCCTTTGCGAACATCATCTTTTGCCCTTTTTTGGCAAAGCTCATATAGCGTACATACCCAACGGTGTGGTGTGCGGACTTTCTAAGATAGTAAGGACTGTAAGGGCTTTTTCTCTAAGACCTCAGGTTCAAGAAAGGTTGACACAGGAGATAGCGGACTTTCTAGACCAACGGCTAAAGCCGAAAGGAGTTGCGGTCGTTTTAGAGTGTGAACATTTGTGCATGTCTATGAGAGGCGTCACGTCTCCTCAACACATCACTACAACTTCAGCGCTTAGAGGTGTCTTTTTAAGCGACTTGAGAACAAGGGAAGAATTCTTTAGACTAATACGTGATGGAAAATGAGTAAAGTTTGCCTTGTAGCGGGCGGTGGCTTTTTGCCTAAGGTCTTTAGAGACTCTGCCCAAAGTTCAGGTTTGGAAGTATTTACGGTAGGTGTAAAAGGTATAACTACCGTACATGCGGATGAGTATTTACCATTAGGTAGTGTAAAAAAGCTGGTTAATCTTCTGGAAAAGAGAGACATCAGGGACTTAGTTCTTCTAGGTAAGTTTGAACACAAACTTATCTTTACTCAGATACTGGGACTAGACGATATGGCTCTTGACATCCTCAGGAAGGCAAAGGACAAAAGACCACAGACTATAGTAAGGGCACTTATGGATAAACTGGAATCCATGGGCTTTCGTTTTATAGACCCTACACCTTACCTTAAGGAGCTTTTGGTAGGTCCTGGGAGGGTAAGCTCTGTAGAACCTACAGAAGATGTTATGGAAGACGCTCTCTTTGGCTTTCCTATAGCCTTAGAGATAGCGAGTATGGATATAGGACAGACTATAGTGGTAAAGGACAAGGCTGTGGTAAGCGTTGAGGCTATGGAGGGAACTCAAGAAACCATAGAGAGGGCTGGCAAACTTGCTGGAAAGGGCTGTGTGGTTATAAAAGTGGCAAGGAAAACACAAGACTTTAGGATAGACGTTCCCACCGTTGGATTAGAGACCTTGGAAGCCATAAAAAAGATAAAAGGGAGAGCCCTTTTTGTTCAATCCAACAAAGTCTACCTTTTGGACAAGGAAAAGCTTGTAAAGTTTGCGGACAGGCATAACATAGTAATCTATGCTCTTTGAAGAAACTCTTGAATGACCTCTTCGGGACTTCCCTCCTTTACCACGCTGGCTTTTTCTACGAGGATAGCCCTATCGCACAGTCTAATGTTGGAAAACCTATGAGCAACCATAACGATAGTTCTGTCTTTAAAAACCCTCAATAGGTTGTCTAATACTTCTTTCTCCGTTTTGGCATCCAAGGCGGATGTCGCTTCATCTAAAAGTAAAACCTGCGGATCTTTCAGAAAAACCCTCGCTAAAGCTAGTCTTTGCCTTTCACCGCCAGACAGGTTTTTACCCCCTTCTTCTATCATCTGGTCTAAGCTACTTACAAAATCACAGCTTGCTAATCTTAACGCTTCCCATAGCTCTTCATCCTTTGCGTTATCTTTAGCTATCGATAGGTTTTCTCTAACCGTTCCTAGAAATAGAAAGGGTTCCTGCGTCAGTAGCGTTATGTTCTCTCTGAGGCTAGCTTTTCTGATCTGTCTTAGTTCAACGCCGTCATACAGGACCTCTCCTTCGTATGGCAAGAGCCCGCACAGGACTCTAAGCAACGTGCTCTTGCCAGAGCCTGTATGTCCCATGATACCAAGCTTTTCACCCTTTCTTATCCTTAAGTTGACATCCATTAAAAGGTACTCCTCTTCTATCTTTACCCTTAGGTTTACCACGTCTATACAACTATCTAGCCTAAAATCTTCACGACCATCTTCTTCGCTTTTTAGATTTAAAATCTCCCTGATTCTGCTTAACACGGGTGCATGGGCTCTTATTTCCATAATGCCCTTCTGAAGGTTGATGATGGGCATCTGTATAAGGCTCAGGGCGGTTATGTAAGAAAGAAACTCTCCTGTTGTCATGCTCCCGTTGATAACCCTCATACCACCGTACACGATTATGAGAGCAATCACCATGTATCCAAGCACGTAATTAAAGGACGAGTTTAGCGCGGAGTAAAACTCCACCTTTAAGTTGGCCTTGTAAGCCTTTTGGTTTGCCTTGGCAAACCACTCTAAAAACCTACTCTCCGCACCGTAGATTTTTATGTTCTCATAACCCTTTAAAGCTTGGCTGACGTCCTGCGTGATGTTTGATACCTCCTCTTGCATCTTCTGCGTATGCTTGCCCTTTTTTACACCAAAGTACCTTATGGCAAAAGACATCACAGGCAGGAGAAACAGAAGGAGTAAAGTCAATAGCACATCTCTGTAAAGAAGCACACCAAAGAGTGCAACGACAACAAAAGGCTCTCTCATGATCTTGGGTATGTCCTGTCCTAAGAGCCTTCCATAAAGTTCCAGGTCTGAGATAATGCGCGTTATAAAGTCTCCAGACCTACTTTTTAACAAACTTTCAGGTGATGCGTCTACGAGTTTGCGAAAGATCTCCCATCTTGTGCGTTGCTTTTCCCTCACCGCATAAAGGTTTATAAGCATTATAAAGGCAAAGGCTCCAACCTGACTGAGGAATACAAAGAGGATGAAAAGCCCTACAGCCCTGTGCAAATTCCATAGATCTTTTCCCACAAAGGCGCCGTCCACAAGACCTTTAACAATGAGCGTTATGCCCGCTGTAGATAGAGATTCTAAGATGGAGCCCAGCAGGGCAAGGATGAGTAAAGGGGTGTATCTTTTTACCCTATAAAAGAGCCAGAAGAGATCATCCATCTACATGATATTTTACCTTTTGGGAACGAATAGAGAAAAGTTTTAACAAAAGGAAAAGAACAGACATAACAAACCCCAGCAGTCCTAAGAAGAATAGATACGGTCTTAGAGTTTCTATAAGGTCCACCTCACCATTGGCATATCTAAGAGCTTTCTCCATTTCCATAAACTCAAAGCTAACACCGTACAGATACTTTTTTAACACCATATCCGGAGACAAAAAGACTATGAGGTTTGGATGTACGAAGTCTCTGCTTCCTTGAATACTCATAAAGCGGAAGTCTATGGTATCTAAGAGTTTAAAAAGGTCTTCCCTGCTGTAAGCCCGTGCTACGATCCATCCTTCTGTTGTAATACCCTTTTCTTCTCTGAACTTCTTAAGGTCTTCCTCCGTATCCTGTGGGTCAAAGGTAAGCGATATGACCCAAAAGTCCTTGCCCGGAGAACCCAGTTTGTAAACCACCTCTTTTAAGGAGTCTGTTATAAGAGGGCATGCGGACTGACAGTGCGTGTATATGGGGCTGATTATTACAGGCTTTCCCTTGAGCTCGTAAAGGTAAAACACCTTTCCTCTATGGTCGACCAGCTTTACGTTGGGAACGGGCTTGTTTAAGGTTCTAGATTCGTTGGGTGGTATGCCTGTTCCAGAGCCTTCTGCGTATGCTATACTTATAAAAAAGAGGGGCAAAAGCCCCAGAAACAAAACAAGGCGCACGAGGGATCTTTTCATTCTACTGACGCTCTTTCTTTTTCTTCCTCTTTGGCGGTTTGCGGTTTGGTTATGGGCAGTGGGTTTTTATCGTTATAACCCGGTGAGTCAAAGAAGACACCACGCTTTGTTACGTCGTAAAGGGGTGGTATGTAGGATACCAAGAATAGGATAGATGTGAAAACAACCCAAGGTGCAAGCTTTTGAAGAGCAGGCATCCTTTCGTCGTGATAGGCTTCTGCAACAGGGAAGTCCACGCTCCCTTCCCTGACCTTGGAAGAAAAGAGTGTGGCTACGAAGGAGATCATGAACAGAACAAAACCTATGCCTGCCAAAGTACCACCAACAGCACCCGCAAGAGCTTCTAATGTCCAGTCAGGTGCGAATATAGGAGACTCTGGGTTAGAGTAGCTGGGTCCCATGTTGGTCCTTCTAGGCATACCCTCTATACCTGCCACCGAGTAAGCTACGTTAAATATTGCAAAACCTACAAACCATAGCCAAGGAGCCGTTGCAGCCAGCGCCTTAAGCCTTACTTCCCTGCCCGTTAGTCTACCTAGGAAAAACAGAGACATACCAAGGAACACGAGCGTTACAAGCCCTCCTACTGTGGTGTGGAAGTGTGCGGGAACCCAAGCGGTGTTGTGGACTACAAGGTTTAGGTTGTAAGATGCGTTTACTATCCCTGTTATACCACCTATTAAGAACATAAAGAGCCCTGCCATGTAGTAGGAGACTACCCACTTGTCGCCATCAGTTGACAGGTAGGGTATCTTAGCCCACCATCCAAATAGAGAGTTTTTCAAGTTGGGATATTGAGCCTTTACAGAGTACTCTAAGGAAGCCGCAACGCTAAAAGCGGTTAAAAAGCTAGGCACTGCAACACCAAAGGTAAAGAGCGCATGTATAAGCTTGTAGCTGTTGGTTATTCCGGGTTCTGTGTACTGGTGGTGAAGACCTACTGGAAAGGAAAATATGAGGAACAAGATAAAAGCCAACCTCGCAGCACCGTCGGAAAAGAGAGCTCCCTTCTCAGATACAAACTTGGGAAGCATGACGTACAGCATGGTGTAAGCGGGAAGAAGCCAGAAGTAAACTACTGGGTGTCCAAATGCCCAGAAAAGGGTCCTTGCCAGAGAAGGGTTTATCTCATTCACAAGTCCCAAGGATAGAGGCAATAGCTGGAATAGAACCTCTATAACCACCGGAACTATCATTATAGTCCACATGATGTGATTAACGAGGATGCCGTAGACACCGATGGGTACTTTCTTGTCTGGATTTTCCCTTTTCCAAGCAAAGTAGTTGGGGAGCCAGTCAAAGAAGAAGGGCACCAAAGATCCTACTATGAGCAATGCAGCGCCCAAGTAAAAGGTCCAGTGGGCTATTAGGGGTGGGTAGAAGGTGTAAAGAACGTTTGCTTTTCCTGTGAACATAGCCCAAGCTGCCATCAGAGTACCTACAAGCATAAGCAAGAAGCCAAGCAGTTGAACACCAAACCTCAGAGGCTTTTTCAGAAGATGCCAGAAGATGATGTTCCCAAAAGCCACTATCAGTATGGTCGTAAACACTATCGCGTTTATAACACCGTGGAGCGTCAGTCCTTGGTAGTACTCTATGCCTAAAAAGGACATGTCCTTAATAATACCAGCCCTGTAGAGAACCTGTAGCACTCCGTGGTAAACACCAAATACTAGCAAAAGCACAGGTAGTAAGATCTCCAAAACTATTATAGCTCTTACTCCATTCATGGCGTCACCTCCTTATTTCACCACTATCTTTGCCATCATGTCTTGATGACCTATCCCGCAGTACTCGTGGCATATAACCCTGTAAACTCCTGGCCTTGTGAAGGTATACCTTGCGTAAGCCACAGTGCCAGGGATAGCCATCATGTTCACGTTGGTCTTCTCTATGTACAGCCCGTGTATGACGTCCTTAGAAGTTAGGTATATGTCCACGGTGGAGCCTGCAGGTATTTCTATTTCAGCCGGGTCAAAACCCCACATGTAGGCAAGGTACTGTATCTCGTACCTCTTTGGTGCGTGCTCTATTACCTTTCCCTCCGTAAAGGGTTTGACGTCGGTTATACACGTTGGCACGTCGATGTTCATACCCTTAGCTGCGTACACAAGAAGCCCAAAGAAGAACAGCAAAAATCCTACAGCTATGGAGAGCGCCGTCTTTTCACTCTTTTCAAGCTCACCTAACATCTTTACACCTCCTTAGGGTGTTGTTGAACCCCTAGAAACCAGCACAGAGTACAGTGCAAGAAACACCAGAGCGTACACTAAGAGCAACGCTACAAAGAAGGCTACCGCCCCCTTTGGCTTGAAGGACTCTCTTTCGTGCATGGTACACCTCCTTTTTAAGATAAGATTTGCTTATGCTATCATAAGTGATTATTATATTCGAATATTCGAAACAGTCAATAGAACTTTTGTGTTTTAGAAAGTAGATAGAGATTCCTATAGATGTTTCTTGACAAGGTGCTCTAGTATGACTATAATCATTACTTAGGTATAGAAGTCAATTTGATGTAGATGATATCACAATCAGTTAAGGAGGTGGTAAGATGGCGCACGAGGGAACGCACCATGCAGGGCACCACGAGGTCAGTGTGTGGGGTTTACCCACCGGTTTGTCTGTACTTTTTCTCTCAGTAGCCTTTATGGCCTACTTTGATTGGAAGATCCCATTACTAGCGGTGTTGAGTGGTGGTCTAGGCCTTGCGCTGTTAGCCATAGGGGCAGCAGGTTGGGCTAATGAGCACTTCTCAAAGGGTCGCGACGAAGGGCACGGCTTTCAGGGTTTAGTCTACTTCGTGTTCGCTGAAATCATCATATTCGGTAGTCTATTCGCCGCATTCTGGGCTGCCAGAACTGGTTTTGCAGAACAGTGGGCTAGTTGGGTACCAGAGGGTGGAATGAATCTAAAACTTGTCGCTCTCCTAACGCTCATACTCTGGGCGTCTAGCTTCACCATTTGGAAAGCAGAACGTGCTTTGGAAGAAAAGGATATAGGTGCTTACAGGATGTGGCTCATATCCACCATGGTGTTAGGCACGGCTTTTTTAGTCATTCACGCATGGGAATGGATGCATCTATGGTCTATAGGGTTCACCTTCAGCTCCAATATGTTCGGTACAGGCTTTTACTCTTTAACAGGCGTGCACGCTTCACACGTGTTGTTGGGAGTGCTCATTCAACTTGTCTTACTCATAAACAGCGGTAAAGCTCTAGGCAAGATCACTCCTATCAAAGCCGCCAGCTTTTACTGGCACTTTGTAGACATAGCTTGGCTCTTGGTAGCCGGCACAGCTTACATCGTAGGTTCTTACGGGTACTTCTGAGATGAAGTTGTTGCTCGTACTTCTCCTTTGGGGTATTGCCTGGGCAACGCCAAGAGTTCCTGCGGATAGCGTAGGTTTCTTTGATGCATCGGTCTTACAGATAGAAGAGGCTAAGTATCTTGGTAATTCTGTAGCGCTGGACGTAGTTTTTACCGCGGAAAACGGTAAGACATACAAACTTGGGGAGTTTTTAAAGGAAAAACCTACCGCTCTGGTGCTTGCCTACTACACCTGTGATTCCGCTTGCCCTCTCGTAGTTAAGGGTGCACTGCAAGCTACCAAAGAATTAAACAGAGACTACAACTTACTGATCCTATCCTTTGATAAGTACGATAACCTCGAATCTCTAAAAAAGTTCAAAGCTCAAATTAGCGATGCTTTCCCCAAGACTTGGACTTTCGGAATCATGGACGAAGAGAACATAAACAAGCTCACATCCTCCGTAGGTTACAAGTTCTTCTACTCTAGACAAGATAGGATATTTGTCCATCCTAACGTGATCATCTTTATCTCACCCAGTGGGAAGATAACACGCTACCTGTATGGCGTGTCTCCATCAAAGACCGACATGTACATAGCTCTGGCAGAAGCGGAGGAGATGAGGATAACTAAAAATGCTCTGGTAGACCTTGCTTTCTTGGCTTGCTACAGGTATGACCCCAAGTCAGGGAAGTACGTCACAAACCCGGTTTTGTACGTTGCCATTGCTGGGTTTGTTTTGGTAGGCTCTACCGTAGCCTACGCAATACTAAAGCATAAAAAGGAGGTAATCCCATGAAGGCTCTAATTGCATCTTTACTAGGCCTTCTTGCTCTGGGGAGTATGTCCTTTGCTAAGGACATCCTTGCCTATCCGAGAGTGTACTGGGAAAACACCTACACCGTTTGGCTCTACGTAGCGGTGATTATCTACCTTATAGTTGCCATACCTACCATATATTTCTTGATAAGGTACAGGTACAGAAAGGGTGAGAACGAAGAAGGTGCGCATATCGAAGGTAACACAGCCCTCGAGATCGTTTGGACGGTTGTACCCATAATAATCGTGCTGTTCCTTGCAACTTACTCCTTTGCCAACTTCGTAAAGCAGAGGAAGGCTCCTGAGGGTGCGATGGAACTCAAGGTAGTAGCCTTTATGTGGGGATGGGAGTTTGAGTACCCGAACGGCAAAAAAGTGTACGCCTTCTTTAATCCGCAAGGATACGAAGCACCAGAGGAGCAAAAGGCTTACATACCAGCTGGCAAACCCATCCAAGTTTACTTAACTTCTAGGGACGTGATACACTCTTTCTTCGTGCATCCGGCTATGGTCACAGAGGATGCCCTTCCTGGCAGGATAACCAAGATGTGGTTCCAAATAAACAAGCCCGGTGAGTACTTTGTCTTCTGCAGAGAATACTGTGGTACGTGGCACTCGAGGATGTTCGCCACGCTGAAGGTGGTCTCTGAAGATGAGTTCAATAAGTGGTTAAACGAAGGTATACAAGCTACAACTGGGCAGTCTCAAGAAGGGTCCCAAGCGACCCAATAAGATATAAAGGAGGTGTAACCATGGCTGTAGCGCACGCGCCTGCAGGGACGTGGTTTGGTGCGAGCCTTAAAGAATGGCTCTTTACCACCGACCACAAAAAGATAGGTATGCTCTACTTCGTAACATCGCTCTTGTTTTTTGTAGTAGCGGGTCTGTTTGGTCTTCTCATCAGGTTCGAGCAAACTATACCAGGTATCCAACTCCCGGCCCTTTTTGGACAAGAAGGTACAGACCTATACAACTACCTGCTAACGGGACATGGAGCGGTGATGCTACTCTGGTGGGCTGTCGCCATATGGACGGGTGCCTTTGCCAACTTCCTTATCCCCTTGATGATAGGAGCAAAGGACGTTGCATTCCCGAGGTTAAATGCCTTCTCCTACTGGGCTTTCTTTGGTGCCAGCGTTCTAGTGCTCCTGACCCTCATACCTGGAAACTGGATAAAGATGCTGTGGACAGCCTATCCACCCTACTCCCTTAACGAAAACGCTGGTCCTACCTCTTTGGTAGTTCTCATTGTAAACCTCTACGGTATATCTGCGACCGCAGGCTCCGTTAACATGATAACCACTATAATGAGCATGAGAGCCAAAGGGATGGGATGGACTAAGCTAAATCTCTTCGTACATGCAACCATGGCTGCGAGCCTAATCCAGCTTTTTGGAGTTCCCGCACTCTTAGCATCCGTAAACTTGCTCATACTGGACAAATACTTTGGGATGAACTACTTTAACCCAGCTTTAGGTGGCGATCCCCTTGTTTACCAGCATATATTCTGGTTTTACTCTCACCCTGCAGTTTACGTCATGATCTTGCCCGCTTTTGGTGTGTACTCTGAAGTTATATCCACCTTTTCGAGAAAGCCTATATTTGGCTACGTCTCCATGGCACTTGCCATATACGCAATAGCCCTTATAGGCTTTGAAACCTGGGTGCACCACATGTTTGTCTCAGGTGTTCCCGATTGGTTAAGGGTGTTATTCTCTTACACCACCGTTCTTGTGGGAGTTCCCACTGGTATAAAGATCTTCAACTGGGTAGCAACCCTTCACAAAGGAGCCATACAGTACACGACGCCCATGCTCCTAACTTTGGGCGGTATACTCATGTTTCTCATAGGTGGTCTGACAGGTATACCCAACGCTTTAGTTTCCACTGACCTTGGTTTATCTGACTCCTTGTTCGTAGTGGGACACTTCCACTACGTCTTAGGAATGGCTCTGACCTTCGCAGCTTTCAGTGGCATTTACTACTGGTATCCTAAGGTTGTAGGTAGGATGTACTCCGAAGGGCTTGGTAAGCTTGGTTTTTGGCTGATGCTCATCGGTGCTAACATCATGTTTTTCTTCCAAATGGTCATGGGGCTAAGCGGTATGCCCAGAAGGTACCCCGACTATCCTCCCATACCGGAATGGGTAAGCATGATGCAAATACAAACCATAGGTGCCCTCATACTCGCACTGGGTATACTTGTTCACCTCATCAACTGGATAAAGAGCCTAAAAGGTCCCAAGGCTGAAGAAAACCCTTGGAAATCTCCCTCTTTAGAGTGGTCCATGACGGACACACCAGTAGCACCGCACAACTTTAAGAAGTACCCCATAGACCTTCCTGAAGACTGGCATCCTTACGCCTACTACAAGGGTTATCACACCCATATATGATGGTTGACTTGTTGCCCCCTTGTGGGGGCGTACTTATATTTTTTAGTCTGAGGTGAAAACTATTAACAATAGTTTAAAGGTTAAATTAGCGGGTTTACTGATAGCTTTGCTAGCCCTTGGAAGTTTTTCCATGGGTTTGTTTGGGATGTTGCTGTCTCAGGAGAACAGAGATTACTTTGTTAACAAGCTAAAGAACATAAGAAAAGAAAGCATGTTTAACCCACACCGCAATAAAGAGAGGTGATAAAGTTGGAATTTCCCGCCATCGGTTATCTTCTTATGGTGGTCTCTAGGTTATTGGAAATGTTTGGTTTCTTGATGGCTGCCATAATGATCGTAAAGGGAATAGCACTAAGGTTCATTTTCTCCGCAGCGGGTGTATCCATCCTGGCTATGATAGGTGCTATTTATAGCTTTCTTACTGGAAGCGTCCCAGTGCACGTCTCCTTTGGTATAGACGCGGCAGGTGCCCTTCTTGTGTCTGCTATAACATACTACGGTTTTGTCCACAAAAGGAAAAGCCGTCTAAAAGCTCCGCCCATTCCCAAAGACCACAGATGTCCCGTATGCACCGCCTTTGTGAAAGAAGAAGACCAGTACGTGGTTGCAAGAGAGGGTAAAGACCTTTTCTACTTTGACAGCAGGGAGCATTTTAAAAAGTTTGTTGAAAATTTCAAATATTACAAAAACTTAAGAAAGTTAAACATCTACCGTATTGAAGACGTCTACGATAAGACATACGGCAAGTGGTATACCTTAGAAGATTTTTTAAAGATCATTTAAGCAAAACTTTAACCCCCTCTGGTAGTAGTTTTACTAGGCCAAAGCCCCTTGCATACGTTAGCTTAAAGAATAACCTTTAAAATAATTAGACTTTTATGACGGAGGTAAGTTTATGGGAATGACGATTACAGAAAAAATCTTGGCACATCATGCCGGCAAAGAAGAAGTTCATCCCGGGGAGCTTGTTACCGTAAAGGTAGATTTGGTGATGGCTAACGATGTGACCGCACCGCTTGCGATTAAAACACTGGAAAAGTACGGTATAGATAAAGTTTTTGACCCTGAAAAGATAGCTCTGGTTCTTTCCCACTTCGTACCTGCTAAGGATATAAAGTCCGCAGAGCAAGCAAAGATCGTTAGGGACTTTGCCAGAAAGCACAACATAAAGTGGTTCTTCCAAGAAGGGGATGGTATAGAACACACCATACTACCTGAAGAGGGTATCGTAGTACCCGGAGACCTGGTGGTTGGGGCAGACTCCCACACGTGCACCTACGGTGGAATAGGAGCCTTTTCGACAGGCATGGGTTCTACAGACATAGCTTACGCCATGGCAACAGGTGAGACATGGCTCAAAGTCCCAGAGAGTATGAAGTTTATCTTTTATGGAAAAGTAAAGCCTTGGGTTATGGGTAAAGATCTTATCCTACATACCATAGGGCAGATAGGTGTGGACGGAGCCCTTTACAGAGCCATGGAGTTTGACGGCGAAGCTATAAGAGACCTGTCAGTAGAACAGAGACTAACCATAGCCAACATGGCGATAGAAGCGGGAGGAAAGAGCGGGATAATATCTCCCGACGAAAAGACTATAGAGTACGTTTCCCAAAGGGCTAAAAAGCCTTGGACTGTATACCAGAGCGACCCAGATGCTCAATATCACTCTGTCTACGAGTGGGATGCAGGAAAGATAGAACCCTTAGTAGCCTGGCCCTTCTTACCCTCCAACGTACATCCAGTTTCCGAGTCTACCCACATCACCATAGACCAAGCCTTTATAGGATCGTGCACCAACGGAAGGATAGAAGACCTCAGGATAGCGGCAAAGATCCTTAAAGGTAAGAAGGTTCACCCATACGTCAGGTGTATAGTAATACCAGCCTCCAAAAAGGTATACATGCAAGCCTTAAAGGAGGGACTTATCGATATATTCTTAGAATCTGGCTGTTCCGTTTCAGTTTCTACGTGCGGTCCATGTCTTGGTGGTCACATGGGCATACTTGCTGAGAAGGAGCGTTGTATATCCACATCCAACAGGAACTTCCCCGGAAGGATGGGACATCCTAAAAGTGAAGTTTATCTGGCTAACCCCGCTGTGGTTGCTGCTAGCGCCGTACTTGGAAGGATAGCGCACCCCGAGGAGGTTGTAAAGTTAGAAGA
>OFGS01000191.1_pt1 | contig 15204 bp, 21 predicted proteins | sample 1521851 | NCBI WGS metagenome assembly OFGS01 (sample SAMEA3142070, study PRJEB24117) | hot springs metagenome
GCAACGCCTTCATATACGAAAGGAGGTGTCGTCTATGGGTGCAGGAGTAGGATATGCAAACGGATTTGCGTTAATCGTTGTGTTGTTTATTTTATTAATTATCGTTGGTGCAGCTTGGTTATACTAAACGAACGAAAGCTGACAGGGACACTGTCAGCTTTTTTACGCAAATAATACTTCGATGTAGGAAGAAATAAGTAAAATCGTAATAAGGACGTTAATTGTGCGAAACACTTTCGGCTGTTTTTCTTCTGGAATTTCTTTTTGAATACAAAGTGAATTCGTGAGCTGATTGATCATGAAAAGTATAATTGTCGCAAGGGGTATAAAATAAAGCGCCAAAACATTCCCCTCCTAGTTTTATGTATTTACTCCCCTACTTTACAACGATTTTTTTGATAAATCAATAATGGACATTTCATTTATGCAACAATTCCTGTAAAATATAATACACATAAGCACTCAAAAGGAGTTTCGAAAGATGAGCATCGAACAACGCATTGAAAAACTTGAATATTATTGTTCGCTCATGTTGGACATGATCGTACCAGAAACGAAGCCATTTTATGCGCTCGTCATTCGGTATGGCTTAACAAAAGAAGAAGTTGAACATACGTTGCGCCTTTGCGAACAATTAAGTGAACAATATAAACAACAAAAAGAGGAAGGATTCGTCATTTTCACCTCGCTTTTTCATGAATTTGCGGGTGCGCTTCATCCGAACCTTCCACTTGCTGAGACGATCGACGCGTTAAAAAAACAACAATTATTCGTTCCACTTATGACAGAGTTTCAACGTTTATTACATACGCTCAACGAATGAAGCTACTTCTTCTTTTTGCTCATCTTTCTTTTTTAACTTTCCATTTTCTTCAACAAACTCTTGGTCGATGTTTTGAAAGGAACGTTCAAAAATTTCCATAAAATCGTCGCCGTACACATTTCGAATCATACACATCATTTCTAACATTTCTGGAAATTTACCATACAATTCGTACAGCGGCTGAATCCCTTGAAGAACAGACGTCCGTTTCGGATCATACGACTCCATTAATTTTAATAAAATCTCTTCCCCTTTGTCCGTCAACTCAATGTACGTATTTCGCTTATCGTCTTCTTTTTTCGAAAACGACAATAGCCCGCGCTCCTCTAATTTTTTCGAAAAGTTAAATGCCGTCGATACGTGCATGACACCAAACTTTGCGATTTCAGAAATCGATGCTCCTTTTAAATGGTATGCAATCCATAAAATATGATGCTCGTTAATGTTTAAGTCAAATGGTTTAATCCATTGTTGCCAATCTTTTTCGATTGATTTCCACAACGCTTTACTTAATTGGGCCACCCTTTGACTAAATAACATCGCCTCTTTAACAGAATAATGTCGTTCCGTGCTTTTCATCTCTCCACCCACTTTTTCGTATTTCTTTCTTTTTATCTTTTATTATGCCAGTAAAACAATAAATAATAAAGTATTAAATATTAGAATTTTTTAATAAATTGAAATATAGAATTTTCGAACTAGGAGGAACAAACATGGTCATCGCGACGGCGACGCTTGGGTTCATCTTTTTGTATTTGACGATTGCCACGTTTTCTATGTTGAATAAAGCGCGCATGTATCCCCCGAAAAAAGTATTAAAGCAACGCATGAGTGTATTTGGAAGCCTTGCTCTCTTTTTTATCGCCATTACCTTTTTACTTTTACGCATGCAGCAGTAACAACGATATAAGGAAAACCCGACCATAAACGATCGGGTTCTTTTTATTATTGTTGCGGAACGGTATATGTTCGTCTCATCAGCGATTGTACGATCGGATAAATGACGACCATCGCAATCGTATTGACAAACGCTGTTGGAATGACGACAGCAACGAACAATCCGCCAAACGTTGCTCCTCCTGGCAAACCGACAACCGCTAAAGCAACGGCCAAAAACGTCGCACCAGAAATAAACGTGCCAATCGCAGTAAGCAATGCCGCTTTTACTGGCGTCACTTTCGTCTTAAACAGCATTAACAATCCAAAACAGAGTGTAGCCGTCACAATTTTATCAACGACGTTCGGGATAAATCCCCCAGGGAAGCTTGTCGTCACCCCAGAAATGATCCCTGTTGCAATCGCTAATAAACTAACGGCTGTTTTGTTCGGGAAGAGCATCATACCTAAAAACATCATCGTCAACATCATATCTGGCTTCATCCCAAAGAAAAATCCCGGAATGACTGCGTGCAACACCGCACCGATCCCAACAAAAAGCGATAATAATACTAACGTTCTCGTATTCATTTCTCATCTCTCCTCATCTCATTCTTTTCTCTTCTCAGCTTGTAAACAAGTTTAACAATATTATAGCACTTTAAAGTGTCGACGTAAAATAAAAATTTTCAAAAAATATTTTTTCGGAACGTTTCCATAAATTGCACTAACGCTTCACATGCTTCGATGTCAACCGCATTATAAATAGATGCGCGACATCCCCCAACAGAGCGATGACCTGCTAATCCAATCAACCCTTTTTCTTTTGCTTCCACTAAAAACTTCTTTGTGAGCTCCTCATTCGGCAACGTAAACGTTACATTCATATGCGAACGGCTTTCTTTTTTTGCATGCCCTTTGTAAAATCCTTCACTTTCATCAATACAACGGTATAATATCGCGGCTTTTTCCGCATTTTTCTTTTCGATCGCTTGCACGCCACCTTGTTCCTCTACCCATTCGAGCACGAGCGATAACATATAAATCGCAAACGTCGGTGGCGTGTTATATAACGAACGGCTTTCGCTATACGTCCGATAGTTTAACATCGTCGGCAAACGGTCGTCCCCTTTCGCCAACAAATCTTTCCGAATAATGACTACCGTCACGCCTGAAGGTCCTAAATTTTTTTGCGCTCCTGCATAAATGAGCGCAAAACGGCTCACATCTATATCGCGGCTTAAAATATCGCTCGACATATCAGCAATTAAATCAACAGACACGTTCGGAAATTCACGCCATTGTGTTCCTACAATCGTATTGTTCGACGTAATGTGCAAATACGCTGGACGCTCGGACAGCTCAATATTCGTCGGAATGTACGTATATTGTTCCTCCTTCGACGAAGCTGCTACGTGCGTTGCTCCTACTTTTTTTGCCTCTTTCATCGCTTTATCCGACCATGAGTCCGTTAACACATAGTTGCCGACTTCCCCTTCTTTCAATAAATTCATCGGCACCATAGAAAACTGTAAACTTGCTCCTCCTTGTAAAAAAAGCACATCATGCGTATCAGGAATGTTCATCAGCTTGCGCAACAACGTTTCTGCGCGCTCATGCACCGCATCATATTCTTTGCTTCGATGGCTCAGTTCCATGACTGACATGCCTGTTTGTCGAAAGTTGAGCAATTCTTTTTGCGCTCGCTCTAACACAGCTAGCGGCAAAGCTGACGGTCCTGCATTAAAATTGTACGCTCGCTTCACGCTTTTCTCCCCCTCATGTCATGTAATAATATATATCCTAACATGAAACGCAAAAAAATGAAGAAAAATTTTTGTGAATTTTTAAAAAAGAAAAAAGACCTCGTTATTCCAAGGCCTTTTGTCGCTGCTGGCGCGCTTGACGAATGCGCTCCATATACACTTCTCCTTCTTTTTCTAACAACTTCTCATCTATTTTTCGTTCTTCTTTTGCCGTACGAATGGCCATATATCCGCTAATCATAATCCCAACAAGAAGCAATGTAATAACCATACATATCCTCCTTTAAGCTTGTCTTACTTTACACATATGCGCACAACCGGAAAAATAGAAGTATAAAAGAAGGAAATGATGATGATGAAGCGAATACATGAAAAGAAAGGGGTGGGGAAATTGAAAACATATACGTTAACCGTTTTTGAAAAGACGGGAGAAAAATTGCTTGATGAAACATTTACTGCCGCAAACGATGACGAAGCAAAACGAATCGGCGAGCAAAAATTAAAAGAGAAACAGTTAGAACATAAAACGCATCGTTGCACGACATCAAGCGGTAAACTCATTTTATTTCATCGATAAAGCCCCGATCATGTCGGGGCTAAAATAATTGTTCCATCATTTTTAATTTTTCATTTGTGTAATGTTCATAATGTTCGTTATACACTTTCGGTTCTTTCGGATTAGCAAAATGCGTAATCGCTTTTGTTTCTGGGTGCACAAACTTGCTTGATGCCCCACATCCTAATCCGATGATCGACTGTTGTTCTTCCATAATCATAATATTATAAATGCTTTCTTGACCTGGCAATGCATAACCGACATTTTCTAAATTGCCGAGAATGTTTTTTTGACGGTATAAATAATACGGCACATATCCTTTTTCCTTCGTCCATCGTTCCGCGCGCTTCATCATTTCACTAATTTCGTCCCGATCCGCCACTTTATACTTTTCTTTATTTTTCGTCATCTCTGAAGCGCGTTTAAACGACAACGTATGCACCGTCAACGACTCCGGCATCAACTTTTCTGTTTGTTCGAGCGTATAACAGAATTGCTCAATCCCTTCACCCGGCAATCCGATAATTAAATCCATATTAATATTGTTCATACCTGCTTCGCGCGCAAGATGAAATTTTTCAATCGTCTCTTCAACCGTATGATGACGGCCGATCGCTCGCAACGTTTCTTGAATATATGATTGCGGGTTAATGCTAATGCGGTCAATGTTCCATTTTTTCAACACCGCTAGCTTCTCTGTTGTAATCGTATCTGGTCTTCCTGCTTCAACTGTAATTTCACGCACGCGCTCGACGTTTGGAAAAACGCGATACATATGCGCATATAGCGCATCCATCTCCTCCGCTGTAATGCTTGTCGGTGTGCCACCACCGTAATAAATCGTCGTAATCGGAATGTTGCGCTCTTTCAGAAACCGTCCAATTTGTTCCATTTCGTAATGCAATCCGAATAAAAACGAATCGACAGACCCTTGTTTTCCTTGAATCGCATAGGCTGGAAACGTACAATACGCACATTTCGTCGGACAAAACGGAATGCCAATATAAATGCTCACTTCTTTCGATAAATCGTACAAATCTGGCACAACCGTCAACTGACGATCGACAATTTGTTGCATAAGCTCAATTTTCTCGTCCGTCACTAAATAATCTTCACGCAATGTGCGATGCGCTTCTTCTTTTGTGAAACCAGAACGTAATTTTTGATGAAGTAACTTTACCGGACGAACGCCTGTTAAAATCCCCCACTGTTGCACAACGCCTGTGTATTGCTGTAATAGAGATAAATATATATGCGAAACCGCATGTTTTACTTGCTTCATGCGTCCTTTTTCTTCTTCTGTTTTCCAAAACCGTTCGTAATGAGCCGCATACGTGCGACCATGTTCATCTCGCAACGTACCAACAACGATGAGCTGTTCTCCTTGTTGTACATCGATGGTTACACGCACATTCGCTTCTTCTGTTCGTGCGAAAGAGAGCGTTTGCTCTTCAAAAAATAGACCGGTAATAACCTCTAAAGAACGTTGAAAACGATCAACCGGCTCAAGTCCGCAAATGTCAATACGCAATGAAATCACCTTTCGCTTCAAAGTATTAAACTCATTTAAGTGTACAGAAGAAGCGAAAAGCTCGTCAAGAAACGGAAATTATTTTTTCTCTGTCGTGCGAATTTGCCGTAGAAATTGTGGGCGATGTTGTTTTCGAAAATGTTCTTTAATCATATAAGCAACACCGAGCTGGTCGTTTGAACGCGTCACCCAATCGGCAATCGCTTTTACTTCATTTGCCGCATTCCCCATCGCAACGCCAAGACCAGCCGCTTCAATGGCCGGCATATCATCCATATGATCGCCGATCACAACCATTTCTTGTAACGAAATTCCAAGTTCGTTTCCGAGACGAATAAGCCCATTTAGTTTTGAAACGTTTTTTGGCAACAATTCAATTTTCCCATCACTAATAGTGAGGGAGAGCTCTGGAAACGCACGCTCCATCGTTTCAACAATTTCATCACGTTCGTCTTCATTCGAATAAAAAACATCGATTTTCATGACATCAATCGGGTCATCGCGCAACACATCACTTAATGAGTCAACAAACTGCGCTGGGTAAAAAAACGGATCCCCTAAAATCGTTTTCGCAATCATATTGTTTTTTACTTTTTTTCGATTTCCGATTGAATACCGTTCGTGAAGCAAACGAACGTTGCAGTTGAAATGTTCAAGCACGTGCACAACATCAAACGTTTTTTGTGCTGGAATAACCGACTCATATAACTTTTCTTCTAATGACTTCGCAACGAGCGCCCCTTGAAATGTCACTAAATACGAATCTAATTTCAACGCTTTCGCCACTTTTTTAGCTGACAAAAAGTTTCTTGACGTCAGCAACGTAAGATATACGTCTTTTTTCTTCACAAAATCGATCGCTTCTTTCGTTTTTTTCTCTAATTTTCCGTTTGATTTTAATAACGTACCGTCAATATTGAGCGCAAGCAATTTATACATGATCGTCCCCCCTCGATGTCGTGGCTTCATTCATACGTATGACAAGGGTATAAAAAAAAGAACACCCATTTTCATGAGTGTCCGTCATATAGCTGCTCAATTGGCTGAATCATCTCAGCCATCGCTTGAGCAAACAATTCGTTTAAACGTTCTTCTGCCTGAATAAGCCGTGCGATATTTTCATTCATTTCAATAACGTGTAAATGTTGTTGCAACAATTCGACATCTGCATCGCTGACCGGGAATCCGCTCATTTGTTTTTGTTGAAGCTGTTTTTGCAACGTACGAAATTTCGTAAATAATTGGTGCGCCGTTTGGTCACGTTGCACTTGTTCATAAGCGCGGCGAAGTTCCGCAAACGGTTCACTCATACGAATAACTGTTGAAAGTTCGTCAATCGCTTGAAGGACGTCCATGCGACACGCTCCTCTCTTTTTCCCTTTCTATTTACGATATGAGCGAAGCGGTCGCTGTATGTCTACAATTGAATGAAAAACGTGATACAACCTTGAATTAGTCCGATCACTCCACCTAGCAAAGCCCCTAAATATGTAATCATTTTAAACTCGCGGCGCGAAATCGTTAAAATCATTTCCTCTAGCCGCTCAACAGAAAAAGATGCCACTTCTTCCCGAACGATGTCTTGCAAATGAAGTCGCTTCATCCATTGTTCAATGCGTTGAGAAGCGAACTGTAAAAGAAAACGAACGAATGTCGGCAATGAAGCGCGCACATGAGAAGCGACAAGCGGACCGAGCGGCTGCTGAAGCGGCTCTTGCACAACGGCTACTGTCAGTCGCTTGATCCATAACACAATTTTTTCATGGCCGATCATTTGCTCCACGTCTTGCACATGTATCGCTTTCACTTTTTCCCATTCGTTTGTAAATAGTTGCACGAGCAATTGTTTTGCCCCGTCACTTTGTAAAAATTTCACGATTTCCGGGCGAATTTTGTCCGCTAAGCTGACATTGCCGAGAAACATTTGAATCATATTGCCAAACATGCCGCGGCTTTGTAAAAATTCATTAATCATCTGTTCAATTTGCCGCTCTCCTTGTTCGCTCTCTACATACGTGCGCAGGCGAAACAATAACCGCTCGGCAATCGAAGGAATGGCGCGATCAATTTTTTGGAGTATTTCACTTGGAATGACATGATAAAGCGGCTGGTCTCTATATTGTGACATCATCGTTTTATATTTTTTTTCAATCCACATTTCAGCGATTTGCTCAGGATGTTTAACACCGAATCGCTCAAGCCAATCGGCAACCGTTCGATCCGATTGTAGCCAACGTTCTACTTCTTCCTGTACATAGCTTGTCATATCATGAACAAATGTTTCGTCGTTTAGTTTCCGTCGCAGTCCGTCAGCTGTTAATAAATGTTCAACGACCATGCGCCCAAGTTGTTCCGCTAATTCTTCTCTCCGCTTCGGAATCAATCCTGGTGTAAATGGAAGCCTTTTTCCCGCGATATATATTGGGCGATACGGACGAAAAAGCATTTTAATCGCCAGTGAATTTGTGACCCCTCCGATCAATGCGCCAACAGCGATCATAAACAATAAATAAAGAAAAAGCCCCATAATGATCTCCCTTCTGCCAATAAGCTTTTCTAACCATTCATTATAGGGCTTGTCCGTTATGAGTGCAAACGTGTGATAACTGTTTGTGCAACTGTTTCAAACTTTTACATAACAAGATGCGAAACAGTTCTCGTTCTGTCGCACGTTCAGACGCAAGCCACGCTTCTTTATATATATTCATTTTCTCAAACTGCTCGCGCCATTCATCTTTTGTTTCTTTTTGATTTCTTTCCCATTCTTTTCCCATATGCAACACATATAAATAACGAACGAGTGCTTCTTCCTCTTTATCTAAATAGTAATTCGTTAATGCGTGTAAAAACTGAACAGTCATCATTTTCACCTCTCGTCATGAATATATGTGGACAACAAATGAACAATGCATACTTTTCTTTCGCATATACAAAATAACGAATAAGGGGGCATAGATCATGAAAGAACGCGATAATTATGAATGGGATATTGATCGAATGATTAACGAAGGCATGGCAGGAGGATACGTATATTCGTGCTATCAAGCAACAAATATTGAAGAGGCGCGCGATGTTCAAACGGAACAACCGCCACATGAAGTGAAATAAAGCGGCGAGCATTTTCTCGCCGCTTTTTGTATAATGATCGTGATGGGAGACGAAAGGAATGGGCATATATGTTAAAAAAATTACGAGCATATTATCAAGAAGCGCTTGTTGAACATGCACATGTGAGCGAGCAGCATGAATATGAATGGTTTGTCACAGAACAAGGTGAGCTTTTTGGCATAAAAAAAGAAGCGCTTACCGTAAAAGAACGGGAACTTTTAGCGACGTTGTTTGCACCTTGTAAACTTATGCCTCCTTGGATGACCGAACACGAACGAGCATGGTATCGTTTTTTAATTCAAAACGACAAACAAACATTTGAACAGTTGCCTTCCTCGACATATACGCGCTTCATTTACTTTTACATACAAAAAGGAACGGTGGACGCACACGATTTTATGGAAGCGATTCAATCGCTTTTTCCTTATGACGTGACGATCATTTCCGAAACAGAACAATGCTTTATCGTCATTGAACAACAAGAAGAAAACGTTGCTTCTACTTTGTCTGAGCTGATCGATACGTTATGTAGCGATTTTTACATTCAATTGCGGGCATATATTGGGCAAAAGTGTCCACATACTGTCGAACTTGCGCACATGTTCCTTGCCGAAAAACGATATTTTCAAGTTGCCATAACGCATAAGCCCGAACAACGCGTCTACTGCATCGAAGACGTCTTTCCTCTTTTGCTGATCAACAATGAGGACATCACGTATGCGATGACGTTTTTACAACCGATTAAGCAAGATCCCGATATAGTTAAAACGATGAAGACGTTTTTTGAATGCAATTTAAACGTTTCTCTTGCAGCAAAAAAGCTTCATATGCACCGCAACAGCTTACAATACCGCATTGATAAACTGATCGAAAAAACAGGGATTGATATAAAGCAGTTTAAAGGAGCACTAACCGTGTATTTAGCGATTTTACTTTATGAACGGCACTAGGCACATTGCCCGAAAACGTTTTCTTTTTTTTGTGCACGATGTCCATTTACCGTTCGTTTATTTTTATATATGCTTAAATCAAATGAAATCGATTACATGAGGAGGCATATACATGGCTGAGCTTCGTTTAGAACACGTGTATAAAATTTATGACAATAACGTAACCGCTGTAAAAGACTTTAACTTACACATTCAAGATAAAGAATTTATCGTATTCGTCGGTCCATCTGGCTGCGGAAAATCGACAACGCTTCGCATGATCGCAGGTCTTGAAGAAATTTCAAAAGGTGATTTTTACATTGATGGAAAGCGAATGAATGATGTTGCGCCAAAAGATCGTGACATTGCGATGGTGTTCCAAAACTATGCCCTTTATCCACATATGAGCGTATACGATAACATGGCATTCGGATTGAAATTGCGTAAGTTCCCGAAAGATGAAATCGACCGTCGCGTTCGGGAAGCTGCACGCATTCTCGGTCTCGAACAATATTTAGATCGTAAACCGAAAGCATTATCAGGCGGTCAGCGTCAGCGCGTAGCATTAGGACGTGCCATTGTGCGCGATGCGAAAGTGTTTTTAATGGACGAGCCGCTTTCAAACTTAGATGCCAAATTGCGTGTACAAATGCGTGCAGAAATCGCAAAACTTCATCAACGTTTAGGAACAACGACCATTTACGTCACACACGACCAAACGGAAGCAATGACGATGGCGACGCGCCTTGTCGTTATGAAAGATGGCGTCATCCAACAAGTTGGAACACCAAAAGAAGTATATGAAAAACCAGAAAATATTTTCGTCGGCGGATTTATCGGCTCACCAGCAATGAACTTCTTGCGCGGCGTACTTCAAGACGGTGTATTCGTTATTGGCGATGTCAAAATTGCAGTTCCAGAAGGAAAAATGAAAGTGCTTCGTGAACAAGGATACGTTGGAAAAGAAGTCATTTTAGGCATTCGCCCAGAAGATTTCCATGACGAGCCAGTATTTCTAGAAGCGTCACAAAATACAAAAGTGCGCGCACATGTTGAAGTGGCAGAACTGCTCGGCGCAGAAATTATGGTATATTCTCAAATTAACGGTCAAGAATTTGTTGCGCGTGTCGATGCACGCACAGACGTCAAAGCAGGTCAAACGATCGATCTTGCGTTAGATATGAATAAAGCACATTTCTTCGACGTCAACACAGAATTACGTATTCGTTCAAATAGTGAAAAATAATAACAGAGCCCGTTCGTTTGAGCGGGCTTTTACTCTTGAATAAAACGAACAACATCGTCATCACAATCATGACAATGAAACAAATGAACGCAGACATGTTGTTTTCTCGTATGTGCATAGCCATCAACCATTTTCATCATATCTGCATCCATATACGGACTATAATCATCAAAATAATCCGTTAATTTTCCTTCATCTTTTAATTTTTCTCCACATTGCTCACAATAAAAAACGATTGTCCGCAAACCATTACATAACGGACAAATGTGCATATTCATCCCTCGCTTCGTGATTTTCCATTATCTTTCCCACTACACAAAAAATTACCACATAAAAAAAAGAATAATAAAATGTTTTTTCCCCAAAATAGTAGTACAAACAAGCAAACAACATTCGATGGGTTAAGCCAAGCTTGGCAGCGTGAAAATCATCACGCGTTGCTGGTGCAAATCCAGCTAACCCAACCATAAAAAATTGTAACGAGGAGATGAATGAACATGGCAAACACAAATCAATTACTAGTATACGGTGCACAACAAGCAATCGATCAAATGAAATATGAAATCGCTCAAGAATTTGGTGTAAACCTTGGACCAGATGCAACATCACGCGCAAACGGTTCAGTTGGTGGCGAAATTACAAAACGTCTTGTTGCAATGGCGCAACAACAATTAGGCGGATCTTACACAACTAAATAACATGGCTGAAAACCCCCAAGCGTTTGCTTGGGGGTTTTACTGAATACGTTGTAAAAACTGACGTGTTCGTTCATGTGTTGGATTTGTAAAAAGTTGCTCCGGATGACCACGTTCAATGATCATTCCTTCATCAAAAAAGATCACTTCATCAGCAACTTCACGCGCAAAGCGCATTTCATGAGTTACAACGACCATCGTCATTCCTTCATTCGCTAAATCTTTCATCACTTTCAACACTTCACCAACAAGTTCCGGATCTAATGCTGACGTCGGTTCATCAAATAACAATACTTTCGGCTCCATCGCAAGCGCCCGTGCGATGCCGACACGTTGTTGTTGCCCTCCGGATAATTGAAATGGGTACATATGCATATGATCTTTTAATCCGACTTTCATAAGCAATTGTTCCGCTTTTTCTTTTGCTTCATGTTTGCTTAGTCGTTTAACGGTCATCGGCCCTTCCATAACATTTTCAAGCGCTGTCATATGTGGAAATAAGTTGTATGCTTGAAACACCATTCCTGTCAATCGACGAAAATGTATGATTTCTTTTTTTGATAACTTGTTTATAAATTGAAGTTGCTCACCATCGATCGTTACTGTTCCACGATCAGGCATTTCCAATGCGTTTAAACAACGCAATAACGTCGTTTTTCCTGATCCCGATGGGCCGATAATGACAACAACTTCTCCCTTTTTCACCGTTAAATGAACGTCTTTTAACACGTCATGATTTCCAAACGTTTTACGCAATCCTTCAACAACTAACATCGTAGCTCTCCTTATTCGTTTATCGAACAACATAACGACTGAAGCGTTTTTCAATGATCCCTTGGACAATTGAAAGGACAAAGCAAATGATCCAATAAATCAGTGCCGCTTCGGTATAAAGCAATAAAAACTCATAATTGGTCGCCGCAATTTCTTGTGCCTTTCGAAACATTTCAGCAACAAGAATGAGCGAAGCGAGAGATGTATCTTTCACTAAGCTAATAAACGTATTCGATAACGGAGGAATACATACGCGTGCAGCTTGTGGCAAAATAATACGGCGTAACGTCTGCACATCGTCCATTCCGAGAGAATATGCCGCCTCCCATTGACCTTTTGGAATCGATAAAATAGCGGCACGAATAATTTCGGATGCGTATGCTCCGACATTGAGTGAAAAACCAATGATTGCAGCTGGAAACGGATCGATTGTTATCCCGACAGTTGGAAAACCATAAAAAATAATGAACAATTGCACAAGCAATGGTGTGCCGCGAATGGCCGACACATACGCACGCGCCACCCATTGCAACGTTTTTATGGTGGATAGCCGAGCTAAAGCAGTGAAAAGTGCAATAGCCAAGCCGATAATAAACGTTATCATCGCTAACGGAATCGTATATAACAAAGCTCCCTTCACCAAAGGGAGAAGGGAACTTTCTGCTATATTCATCAATCTTTCTAATCGTTCTGGATCAATCCACATATTACTTAGATACATCTTCACCAAACCACTTTTCTGAAATTTTTGCATACGTGCCGTCTTCCATCATCTCTTTTAGCGCTTTGTTTACAGCTTCAACAAGCGTGTCGCTCCCCTTTCGGAACATAAGTCCGCTTTGGGAAGCATCATCGTGTGTAGCCACAATTTGAATGGGAGCGTCTGGTTTTTGTTTAAGAAAATCAAGGACAGATAATTTATCGTTAATCGTTGCATCGACTCGTTTCGAATTTAACAGTTCAATCGCTTGATTAAACCCTTCTACTCCTACCACTTCAGCCCCGTATGAACGAGCTAAATCAGCATAGTTGCTCGTCATCGATTGTGCTGCTTTTTTCCCTTTTAGGTCGTCAAACGATTTCAACTGTTGGTTTTCTTTATGAACGACGAGAACAGCTGCTGACGTAATATACGGATCAGAAAAGTCGTATTTTTCTTGACGATCTGGACGAATACCTACTTGGTTCGCAATCATATCGAAACGTTTCGCATCTAAGCCAGCAAACATCGCATCCCACTGTGTTTCTACAAATACAGGTTTCACACCGAGACGTTTTGCTACTTCTTTAGCAATTTCAACGTCAAATCCTGTTAACTCTCCTGTTTCGTCATGAAACGTAAACGGCGGATATGTTCCTTCCGTTCCGATTTTTAATTCCCCTTTTTCTTTTATTTGAGCAAATAAGTCGTTTTCTTTTTCATTTTGACCGCAACCCGTCAGCAATACCCCAATTACGAACAATGCGATCATTAATAACCACTTTTTCATCATATAACCCCCATTAATCTTATCGGTTTTTACGCTTATTCATCGTAATGGAAGTTGACAAAGATGTCAACAAAAAAAGGAGCGAATCGCTCCCTTTTTACACATTTTCCATAATCGGTTCACGAATGCGAACGAGCACTTTGCGAATACGACGGTTTTCCACTTGGCGAACGGTGACGGTTAATGATTCGTATTCAAACGATTCCCCAACGGTGGGGATGCGTTCAAACATTTCAAACACCCACCCTCCAAGCGTATGAGAAGAACTTTCTAATTCATCAATTCCTAAAATGTCACAAAACTCATCAAGCGGTAATTCGGCATTAAATTCATATTCGTAATCGTTAATTTTTTGGAACGTTTTCACCGCTTCATCATGTTCATCCCATATTTCGCCGACAATTTGCTCTAAAATATCTTCTAACGTAATCAATCCCGATGTGCCGCCAAACTCATCGATAACGATCGCCATATGTACTTTACTTTTTTGCAATTCAGGCAACAATGTAGAGATGCGCATCGATTCAACAACAAATAGCGGCGTACGCAACAACTCGCGAACGTTGACTTCTTTCCCTTGTACGAGTTGACTAAAAAAGTCGCTTTCCGATAAAATGCCGATGACGTTATCAATATCTCCTTCATATACCGGCACGCGCGAATATCGTTCACGTAAAAAAATGTCGCGAATTTCTTCAACGGGCTGATTCACTTCTACCGCAACCATATCGATACGGGGTGTAAAAATTTCACCAACTAAAATATCATTAAAATCGAGCGAACGATGGACGAGCTCTTTCTCTTTATTATCAATCACTCCCTCTTCCTCACTTAAATTGACCATGACTTTAATTTCTTCTTCTGTTACAGAAGGAATATCTGCTTGATGGCCAACGAATTTCGATACAAGTTTTTTTAACATGACGAGCAATGCTGTAACGGGAGTAAATAGTTGAATAAGCATATATAGTACATCGGAAATAAGAAGTGAAAACGACTCCGCATGTTCTTTCGCCAATGACTTTGGCAATACTTCACCAAAAATTAAAATTAAAATCGTCATGCCAACGGTGCTAATGACAAGACCTGTACTGCCACCAAACAAATCTGTCGCCACTTTGGCAGAAATGGACGCTGCGGCAATGTTCACGATATTATTCCCAACTAAAATGGTAGAGAGGGCTTCATCGAAGTTTTCTGCAATATATAGTGCTTTTTTACTGCCACGTCGCTTTTCATCGACATAGTTTTTTAAGCGAATTTTATTGACGCTCGAAAACGCCGTTTCTGAAGCTGAAAAAAAGGCGGATAATAAAATTAAAGCAATGAGTAAAAAAATTAAACTCAGAGGCAAATCTCCCAATGAACATTCACACTCCTAATAAAAAGTATTGGTTATCATAAATATAT
>OFGS01000193.1_pt1 | contig 15097 bp, 15 predicted proteins | sample 1521851 | NCBI WGS metagenome assembly OFGS01 (sample SAMEA3142070, study PRJEB24117) | hot springs metagenome
ATAATAAGAGCCAAAAAGCAAGACAAAAACGCAGACACGAGCCATTGGGAACAAGAGATAGACGAGCTTGTTTACAAACTCTACGGCCTTACACAAGAAGAGATAAAGATAGTGGAGGAACACAAGGGACTAGCCTTAAAATAAGCTTACATGCTTATAACCTTTGAGGGCATAGATGGAAGCGGTAAAACCACACAGGCTAAGAAACTCTACGAGTTTTTAAACTCTATAGGAAAGCCCGCTTCCCTTTATAGAGACCCGGGTTCTACACCTTTAGCGGAGGAGATAAGGAGAATAATCTTAAACTACCAAATGGACTCTACCACGGAGCTATTGCTTTTTGCTTCCGCACGCTCTAGTCTTGTTTGGGAGCGTATCTTTCCAGACCTAAGAGATGGCAAGATAGTTATCGTAGACAGGTTTATAGATTCCACGACAGCTTATCAGGGCTATGGAAGGGAGATAAACCTTGGAACTGTGAACATCCTAAACCACATAGCCACAAGAGGAAGAAAGCCAGACATCACTTTTATCTTAAACGTATCCTTAGAAACAGCCCTTGAAAGACTAAAAAAGGCAGGGAAATCGACAAGGTTTGAAGATCCAGAGTTTCTAAAAAAAGTCAGGTCTGCCTTTATTCTCATTCACAAACAAGAGAAGGAAAGGAAGATTTACCTGATAGACGGCGAAAGGGATGAAGAAGAGGTCTTTGAGGATATAAAGAGTATTGTAAAACTTCATTTATTTTATTGACATAAAGGCTTTTTTCGAGGAAAATCTCCTAATGAACCTTGAGGTTTTTGGGTGATGTTTGATGCTGTAGTTGTAGGTGCTGGTCCTGCAGGTGCCATGTGCTCCTACCATCTTGCGAAATATGGCTTAAAGGTTCTGCTTTTGGAAAAAAAGCCGTTGCCGAGGTTTAAGCTCTGTGCTGGGTGTCTCTCTAAGAGGATAGAAAAACACCTTCCAGAAGGGTGGGAAAGGCTCATCTTGAACGAGATAAGGTCCGGTGTTCTGAGCTACAAAGGACGCTCTTATAGACTAGAAAGCGAAGAAACCATAGCTTACATCGTAGATAGGGCAAGCTTTGACTTTTTCTTGAGTGAGAAGGCTCAGGAGATGGGTGCCGAGCTTGCAAATGGTGAGTTTTATGGATTTGAAAAAGAAGGGGCAAGCTACAGGGTTTACACGAGTTTGGGTACTTTTAAGTGTGATTTTATTGTAGGTGCAGATGGCTTTTACTCAAAGGTAGCCAAGCAGTTGGGCTACAAAAAGACTAAGTTCTACAGGTCCTTGGAGTACGTGGACGCTGTATCTTGGGAAACCGATACGGTAGAGATAAGCATAGGCTGGGTAAAAAGGGGCTATGCGTGGACATTCCCAAAGGGTGATAAGGTAAGCGTAGGGATAACAAGTACCTACCGGGAAAACCTTTTACCTTTGTTGATGGGATACAGAGAAACAGGTAAGAAGGTTTGGGGATGGCATATTCCCTTTGCGGAGGGTGAGAGAGACTTAAACATTGGTAGGGATAGGGTACTCTTGGTGGGTGATGCGGGGAACTTCGTAGATCCGTTGCTTGGTGAAGGTATTTATTATTCTATTTTGAGCGCCCAAAGGCTGGCAAGAGCTATAAATGAGAGTCCCTCAAAGCCGGTGGAACTTTACCGAAAGCTCTGCCAAGACCTTGCTGAAGAGTTTTACTACGCTGGCAAGATAGCAAGAATAGGCTATAGATTTCAATGGCTTGCTTTTAGGTTTGGAACATTTGGAGGTCTTGAGCTCTTTTATAGACTACTTAAGGGAGAATTGGGATACAAAGAGCTTTACAGAAAGGGATTGCTTGGCATATTGAAAATTCCATTTAAAATTTTCCTAAATGCAAGGAAGAAGAATTGAAAAGCTAAGCAAGCTCTTTATGGAGGAGATAGCCAACATAATCCTTTACCAACTGGAAAACAAGGATTTAAAGGATGTAGTTATAACCAGAGTAGAAATAACACCAGATATAAAGAATGCCAAGGTTTATTTCACTACTTTACAAGAGGGAAGAGAAAAAGAAGCTCAAAGGGCTTTAGATGGTGCGAAAAATCACATCAGGTCTCTCTTGTTAAAGAGGTTAAAGATCAAATACATTCCCGATATCGCCTTTATTTTTGATAAGGATTTAAAACATATGGAAAAATTATGGCAAAGGTTTCAAGGGTAGAGCTCCTAAAAAGCAGCCAGTTTAGCCTAAACCCGCCCTCTGGGAAGGTTGTCTTTATCAGAGATGAAAGGATAGAGCCTGTTTGTCTCCCCTTGGTACCGGCCGTGGATGTGGACAGTCGTATACCTTATCCTCTTTTGAACCCCCTTCAGTCCGCCTTTTACTATACTTACAACGGAGGCAGTGCTTTAGTTTGTAGTCCTACATCCTCCGGTAAGAGTTTGGTGGCTCACCTTTTTATGATGAAAAACAAAGGTAGGAAAGTGTATACAGCTCCCACAAAAGCCCTCGTTTATGAGAAAGCCGTAGAGTTAAAGAGATACTACCAGGTGGACGTAAGGACTGGAGACCAAGTTCTAGAGAGTTTTAAACCCCTAAAGGGTGATGTGCTTGTATGCACCTACGAGTACCTGACCATCTCCCTTAGAAACAAGGCTAACTGGATAAAGGATGTAGGTTGTGTGGTTGTTGACGAGATACACCAGATTATAAAAAGACCTTCTTTAGAGGAGGCTATAACTTACCTTTTGGATTCTGGTGTGCCCTTGCTTGGGTTGTCCGCTACTGTCCCTAGAGATGAAGAGCTTGGAGATTGGTTAGGTGTTAGCTTGCTTTTGAGAAGTTCTTGGAGACCTGTTGCGCTTGAAAAGAGCGTTGTGCCGTTGGTTAGTTTTGACCCTATAGAAGGAAAGGGAAAGGCTCATGGTGAAAGGGAAAGCCTCGTAGCCAGCAGGTTACTCAACGCTCTTCTTACTCTCAAAAGACCAGGTGAGAAGGTCATCTTATTTGTTCCCAAGAAGAACTTAGGATGGAGTATTTTGGAGATAGCAAACAGGGAAAGGATAGGTGTGATGAACGAAACAGTCCCCTTTGAAAAGCTCCAAAGAGAGCCAGAGATAGCCTTTCACAATGCGGACGTTCCCAAGGAAGAAAGGGAAGCCATAGAAAAAGCTTTCAGGGATGGGAATCTAGATATGCTCATAGCTACCCAGACTTTGGCTTACGGTGTAAACCTTCCCGCCGACAGGGTGTTAATATTTATCAGGCTCTACTGGGATAGGGAAGAAAAAAGGCATAGAGCCCTTCCAGATTCTCTAGACATAATCCAGATGGAGGGCAGGGCTGGAAGACTGGGTATAAGAGAGGTAGGATACTCCAACTGGCTCGTATACGGGGGCAAAGAAGAAACCCTTAACAGGATAGTGAAAGAGGAGTTTGACAGTAGCTTACGGGATAGGGTAAGAGGATTAGACTGGGAAACTCTTACCATGTTCGTCCTTCTGGGAGTTCATCACAAAGGGAGAGATTACAAGCAATTTTTAGAAAGGACTTTTTCCTTTAGAGATTTCACAGATAGAAACCTGGAGAAGGTGCTAGAGTTTCTCGAGAGTAGACACTACATAGACAATGGAAAGATCACTCAAAAAGGCGCTTTCTGTATAAGCGCAGACATATCACCCGTTGCGCTGGAGAGGTACTTAGTAAGAAAAAGCTTAGACCTGCCCCGCATGGTACTTATTAGACCCTTATTAGGCAAGAAGAGGTTCGATTCCCTTTATCCCTTCGTTGAAAAAGGAGATAGCTTCAAAGAGGACTACGCTTACGTTCACGGACTTATCTCCAAGTGCTACGATTGCACAAGGGACAACACGGACCAGTTTGTTTTCTACACAGAGGGGCTTTTGGTTAAGTACGAAAACATAAAAAACCCTCCGGGAGAGTTTTCATACTTGGGCACCGATGCAATACACCTTATAAAGAAGCTCATTTCCATGTCAAAGGTAGGTCTTTATGAAAAAGATGCGAGGAAGATATTAGAGTCCGCTCACAGTGTAAAAACGGGTATAAGCCCAGAGTATGCAGGTTTGAGTGGGATAAAGGGCATAGGTCATATCAGAGCTAACCTAATAAAAAGACTCTTAGTTCAAGAGGGGATAAAAGCTCCAATGCTGGGAGAACGTGTAGAAGTCCTTTACAACTTACTTCCTGAGGAACGATGGGAAAAAGGTATCATGGAAATGCTTATGGAGTATAGAAAATTCTCAAAGGAGTTAGCTAAAAAGGAAACAAATAGGATTCTTAGTATCTTAAAGAACAACATAAAGGGTTACATGGTAGATGATAAGATACTTCTGGCGTACTCTGTATACCTTTTAGGAGCATCTGCAATTAAAATGAGGAAAAAAGAACTTATTGAAATGGTTTTTGGTGTATAATCTAAATATCACCACTTAAAAGGAGGTTGAAATGACAAGAAGAGGAAGAAAAAAAGGTGGACCTAGGTATAAAAGAGTAAATCTTTCTTTACCAAAAAGGCTTTATTACGTACTAAATGGTATTGCCCTTGGGGATGAAAGGAAGTTAAACAGGCTTATAAAGGGTATTCTTGAAGACAAACTGATGGAATCTACAATAGCAGAGCTGGAACTTTATCTGGGTAGGGGTGAAGAAGAAGGAGAGGAAGAAGAGGAGGAAGAAAAGCCCGCTTGATGATAAGTCAAAGGGTTAGAGGCTTAAAGGCTTACAAGACAGAGACAACACCGGCAAAGGTAAAACTATCTTCCAACGAGCTCAACGTAGATTTTCCAGACTACGTAAAGGAAAGGATAAAGGAAGAAGTTTCCAAGATACCCATAAACAGGTACCCAGATCCAAAGGCTGAAAAGTTAAAGGAGGCGATAGCTTACAGGTTTGGAGTAAAGCCTGAGAACATCCTTTTGGGAAATGGTTCTGACGAGCTCATCTATTACCTTTCTATAGCCGTAGGAGAGTTTAACAGGGGCGTTTTCTACCCTGTACCTACCTTCCCCATGTACGAAATATCAGCGAGGATTTTTGGCAGGGATAGGGTGGAGGTTCCTCTGGATAGAAACTTTGACCTAGACTTGCCTTCTTCTGTAAAGGCTATACAGGAAAAAGATCCTGTACTTGCGTACTTTTCCTTTCCTAACAACCCAACAGGTGGATGTTTTTCAGAGGAGAAGATAAACGCTATACGTAATTTAGGGCTCTTTTGCGTAATAGACGAGGCGTATTACCACTACTCAAAAAGGACCTTTTTACAGGAAGCACTCAAGAGCGACAGTCTGGTTATCCTTAGAACACTTTCTAAGATAGGAATGGCTGGATTGCGCGTAGGGATTCTAATAGGCAGGGAAGACGTAATCTACGAGCTTGACAAGATGCGCTTGCCCTTTAATATAACCTACCCTTCTCAAGTGATAGCTCGTTTAATGCTTACAGAGTTTTACGACCTTATAGAAAAGGAGGTTCAGAAGGTTATAAGGGAGCGGGAAAAGCTCTTTGAAAGCTTAAGGTCCTTTAAGGAATTGGAGGTCTTTCCAAGCGATGCCAACTTTATACTCTTTAGAGTAAAGAGCATGAGTGCGGATGAGCTACACTCAAAACTCGTTGAAAGGGGTGTGCTTATTAGGAATGTTTCTTACCTTCCTGGGCTAGATGGATGTCTTAGGGTGAGTATAGGTAGAAGTGAAGAAAATGAGATTTTTCTACAAGCACTTCATAGTGTACTTAGTTTATAATTAAAGAGTTTGGAGGTAAGGTATGGCAAAGGTGAAGATGAAGACAAACAAGTCGGCAAAGAAAAGGTTTAAGATCACCGCAACTGGGAAGATAAAGAGGGCAAGGGCCGGTGGTTCTCATTACAACACCCACAAACCAAAGGATAGAAAGAGAAGGCTAAGAAAACCAACCTACGTTAATCCAAGTTGGGAAGACAAGGTAAAGGGTATGCTAAAGGAGTTTTGACTTACCAAAGCTCTTAAATTAAGGTCCTATCTGTCTCAAAAATGCTGGTATTTCCTCGCTTTTAGTCCATCCACACTCTTCCAGAGCTTTTTCCACCGTATCTTCAGACTTACCTGTTCTTTTAACGAGCACATCTATAAGAGCCTTTCTATTACCCTTTAAGTCTTCCACCTCTTCTTCAGAGACCTCTGGAAACCTCATAACGATCCTTTCCTTTACCTTTTTCCACGCTATGGGATTGCTAAAGAGGTTAAACTCCTTGTTCCTGACTGTATCCTTTATAGCCAATCCTTTGAGAAATTCATAACGTTGTGGGTTTATTATCAGGATGGCTTCCGCCATCAGCGGATCTGCAGTGTAGAACACGCCAAACATCTTACCAAGTATACGTCTATGTGTCCTTATTATCTGATCAAGGATAGCCTTGACCTCATCCTCTACCTTTTCGTATATAAGGTCGTAGTAGTTGAGGTTTTGAAGTTCCAAACCACCTAAGTACCTGATAAAGTTAGCTACCATTTGGAAGTTGCCAGTAGTTTCCTCTACCTTTTCCTGGGAGACTTTTTTAGTCTCTCCGTAGTCTAAGACTACGTCCGTGTGGATTGGGGGTATTATGTGGTAAGTTTCAGACTCCCAACCAGCTTTTCTAAGCACTTGCTCCGCTCCCATCTCGTCCAGATTGTAACGCTCCATGAGCAGCTTCTTAAGTCCTTCCCTATCCTTTCTGTAGGGGTCTATCTCCTCGTCCTTTAAGTCTATATCCACGTAGACAAACTTCTCCTTACCATTCTCCAGTATAAAGACGTTTTTCCTGCCCCTTATGTGTCTTTTGATAAATTCCCAGTCTTCATCTGTCATTATGGGCTCTGGGTGCCACATCTTAGACATTTCCTCTTCCAATTCTAGGTAAGGGACGCTTTCGTACCAAGTAGCCTTGTTGAGTTTGGAATTTATAACCTCCTCTGACTCGCCTGTCTTATTCCTTACGTACTCGATAAATTCCTTTCTCTTAAACTTGAACTTCTCTATTTCCTCAAGGGTGAGTTGGGGGAATAAGATACGAAGCTTGTATTTTATAAAATCCCAATTTCCAAAGAGATTCTGAGGCTCTAAGGCTTCGTAGCCGTAGGGGTTAGCCCTTAGAAAATCGAAGTAGTAGCCTACAAAGGTTCTAACGCGTGGGTCTGTAAGGGCCAACACTTGAATAAAGCCTGGGTCGTAGTACTCTATGATGCTTAAAAGCCTTGCGATGTTTATCTTCTTTATGTCCTGAAGGTGACAGAGTTCCACCATATAGGATTTGGGCAAATCTTCCACCGAGCAGTACTCGTTAAGGACATCCATCTCTTCCTTAAGGAGCCATCTAAAAAAGGCAAGCTTCTCCTTTTTGGAAAGGCTTTCTTTGTACATGAGCATCTCTATCATTTTTCCCACCTCCTTACTTTTTAAATCTTAGTGCAAGTAGATAGATGTCAATTTAAGTTTCTTATACTTTTTATAAATGAGAGTTATAGTTATTCCCGCAAGGCTAAAGTCTACAAGAATAAGAGAAAAGCCATTAGTTAACGTGATGGGCAAACCTTTAATAAGGTGGGTTGTTCAGGGATGCGTCAGTACTGGTGAAAGAGTTATACTCGCAACAGACAGCGATAAGATTGCAAAGGTAGTCCAAGACCTTCCCGTAGAGGTGGTGTTTACTCCTGAGGACCTGCCCTCGGGTAGCGATAGGGTAGCTTACGTGGTGAAAAACTTAGATGTGGAGTACGTTATAAACTACCAAGGGGATGAACCCTTTGTCCACAAAGAAGACGTGGAAAGGCTGTTTGAAGCTCTAAAGGATTTCCCCGTTGCCACTCTGGCACTCTATGACGAGGAGAGCTATTATGACCCAGCCAGCGTAAAGGTGGTGTTAAGGGAGGATGAAAGAGCTCTATACTTTTCCAGAAGCCCCATACCCTTTTTCAGAGAGCCTTCTAATAGATATCCACTCAAGCATGTGGGCATTTATGCATATAGGAAGGATGTTCTTTTAGAATTTGCCAACACGATGCCTACTCCTTTGGAGAAAACTGAAGGACTCGAACAGTTGAGATTTTTGGAAAAGGGTATAGACATAAAGGTGCTTATAACGAAGAACTACTACCACGGTGTGGACACAGAGGAAGATATAAAGGTGGTTGAAAAGTACCTTACGAACTCAAACTTCTGTGCCACCTAACACCAAGTTCCTTATCCTTATGGTTGGCTGGGCGTCGGTAACGGGCACACCTTGACCATCCTTACCGCACGTTCCTATACTCCATCCAAGGTCGTATCCCACAGCGTCCACATCTTGAAGCGCTTTTGGACCATTACCTATAAGCGTTGCAGACCTTATAGGATAGGTTATTTGACCATTCTCTATCATGTAACCTTCCATTACCTCAAAGACAAAATCACCTGTGACGGTGTTTACTTCACCACCTCCCATCTTAACCACCAAGACGCCTTTTTTCGTATCTTTTATGATGTCTTCAGGATTGTCTTTGCCCGACACTATGTAGGTATTGGTCATCCTGACCATAGGGATATGGGCGTAGCTTTGCCTTCTTCCGTTGCCCGTAGAACTTACTCCATCCTTCATGGCGGTAAGCCTGTCGTACATGTACCCAACAAGATAACCTTTGTCTATCAGAACCTTTCTTTGAGCAGGCACTCCCTCATCGTCTACCGCAAAGGAACCGTTGTATCCCTCAAGCGTAGCATCGTCTACCACGCTAACTAACTCGCTGGCTACCTTCTGTCCAAGCTTTCCCTTGTAGACTGACAAACCTTTCTGAACAAGGTCAGCTTCCAGTCCGTGTCCCACCGCCTCATGGATCATGGTACCACCTGCCTGAGAAGCCATCACAACGGTGAAGTTCCCTGCAGGGGCTGGTTTGGCGGACAGCATAAGAATCGCCCTTTCTGCGGCCTTTCTTGCCACCATTTCAGGTGGCACCTCTTCAAAGATCTCAAAACCCCTCTTACCACCTATGGATTCATAACCCCTCTGAAGTACGTTGCCATCGCTTGCTACCACTTCCGTAAAAAAAACCACACGTTTGTTTATATCATGCGATAGCTCCCCAAGGCTGTTTATTATCAGTATCTCTCTTGTTTTGTCCATGAGCACCACAAGCACCTGCTTTATCTTATCTCCGTAGCTTCTTGCTGTCTCGTTAGCCCTGACCAAAAATTGCTTTCTGTAGTTTAAGTCAACGCTGTCTATATCTATAACCGTTGGTGTCCAGGCGTATACGTGTCTCTTTCCCATGCTTACCTTTCCATGCCCTTCACCCCTTGCCAGCGTCTTAGCTATACTCAGCATGTTCTCGTAGGTTACATCTGTTGTATAGCCATAGTAGGTTTTACCATCTTTTATAAGCCTTATACCCACACCTTCATCTATACCCCATTGCACCTTATCTATCTTGTTGTCTTCCAAATGAAGCCTACAACTGCGTGAGCGCTCGTAAAATATCTCTCCGTACTGTCCACCGTTGGAGAGCAAGTTGGAAAGTATGTATCCTGCCTTTTCCTTTATCAACTCTATCATCCCACTTCTCCTTTGATTATCATCTTGGCTACATCCTTGGCAAAGTAGGTAATTATCATATCAGCACCCGCTCTCTTCATGGAGACCAACATCTCCCACACAACCTTCTTCTCATCTATCCAACCCATCCTGCCAGCAGCTTTTACCATAGAGTACTCACCGCTTACGTTGTAGGCACAGACAGGAAGCAACGTAGCCTCTTTTACTCTGTAGATTATATCAAGGTAAGAGAGGGCCGGCTTTACCATCACCACATCCGCACCTTCCTTTACGTCTAAGAGCACTTCCTTTAGTGCTTCTCTTGCATTGGCTGGGTCCATCTGGTAAGACCTCCTGTCTCCAAAGGAGGGAGAAGACTCTGCAGCTTCCCTGAAGGGACCATAAAAGGCAGATGCAAACTTTGCAGAATAGGCCATGATTGGGATGTTTTTAAAACCGGCGTCGTCTAACGCTTCTCTTATGGCTTTAACCATACCGTCCATCATCCCCGAGGGAGCGACCATATCCGCACCGTTTTTGGCATGCGATACCACCTGTTTTTTCAAATTTTCAAGGGTTTCATCGTTGCAGACGGTAGACCCACACAGAACTCCGCAATGCCCATGAGTAGTGTACTCGCAGAAACACACGTCCGTGATAAGGTACATCTCTGGTACCTCTTTTTTTAACTTCCTCAAAGTCCTCTGTATTATGCCTTCGTCGTTCCAAGTATCAGAACCCACTTCGTCCTTGTGCTCCGGTATTCCAAAGAGTATGACAGCTTTTATGCCTAAGTCTCTAGCTTCCTTTACCTCATCTACTACCTTATCTACGCTGTACCTGTACACGCCGGGCATAGAAGGTACTTCTTCCTTTATTCCTTCTCCATACCTCACAAAGACGGGAAGTATGAGGTCGTCTAGGCTTAGGCTCGTTTCTCTGATAAGGCTTCTTATGTTCTCATTTAGCCTAAGTCTTCTGGGTCTTAGCCTTGGAAATTCCATAACAATTTAAAAATATAACATCGTTGCCTTATAATATTTAAGGTTAAGACCGCACCTTTCCCGATCGGGTTGTCCCATTAGGGACTTTGGGAAAGGGTGGCAAAACCCGAAGGAGGTTAGTATGGCAGTAATATCCATGAGAGATTTGCTTGAGGCTGGAGTGCACTTTGGACACTCCAAAAGCAGGTGGAACCCCAAGATGGCACCTTACCTTTATGGGGTTCGCAACGGCATACACATCGTAGACCTTAATAAGACTGTGGTCTACTTGGAACAGGCTTACCACTTTGTGGCGGATAGTGTAGCGCGTGGAGCTCAGGTGCTTTTTGTGGGCACTAAAAAGCAAGCAAAGGATGTTATTAAAGAAGAGGCGGAAAGGGCGGGGATGCCCTACGTAAACGAAAGATGGGTCGGTGGACTTCTGACAAACTTTAGAACTGTAAGGAAAAGTATCTTAAAGCTCAAGACCCTAGAAAGGATGGAAGCTGAAGGTGTTTTTGATGTTCTTCCCAAGAAAGAGGTGAGAACTCTAAGGCGCAGGATGGAAGGATTAAGAGGGCTCTACAGTGGAATAATAAACATGGAGAGGATACCTGATATTATGTGGGTTGTGGACACGGTAAGAGAGCATATAGCTATACAAGAAGCGAAAAAGCTTGGCATTACGGTAGTGGCTATAGCGGACTCTAACTGTGATCCAGACCTTATAGATTATCCTGTGCCGGGCAACGACGATGCTATAAAATCCATAAAGCTCCTAACTGCAAAGATAGCAGATGCCATCGTAGAAGGCAAGACAAGAAGGGAAAGCTTGGGTGAGGAAGGTGTCGTTGAGGTTACCAGGAGGAGGGTCATAACGGTGGGTGAGGAAGAAAAAGCTCTCTTCGAAAAGGCTATGGAGATGTCTGAAAAGTACGAGTACATAGATAAGGGTGCTGAAGATATGGAATGAGGAGGTAAGAGATGATAAGCGCTGAGCTGGTAAAAAGACTCAGAGAGATGACTGGAGCGGGTATGCTAGAGTGCAAAAAGGCTTTAGAAGAAGCCCAAGGTGATATCGAAAAAGCTAAGGAGATCTTGAGGATAAGAGGGCTTGCTAAGGCTGAGAAGAAAGCGGGAAGGGAGGCAAGGGAAGGCATAATACAAGCCTACGTATCGGAAGACAGAAAAGTAGGAGTGATAATAGAACTAAACTGTGAAACGGACTTTGTAGCAAGAAATGAGCACTTTAACGAGCTGTCTCTCAAGCTGGCAAAACACATAGCGTCAACTGAAGAAAACAAGAACAGATCCGGTAGTGGTGAGGATATACTCCAACAAGCGTACTTTGAGGACAGCTCAAAGACTGTAGGTGATGTGATAAAGGAAGCCATAGCCAAGCTAGGTGAGAACATAGTATTGAGACGGTTCCATAGGTATGACACTGACGGATACGTGCATGCTTATGTTCATGGGATAGGAAAAGTGGGCGTCCTTTTGGATTTTAGGGCTGTAGGGCTTGACGACAAGGTGATAAGGGTAGTCCAAGACGTGGTCATGCAGGTGGCTGCCATGAAACCTGAGTTCGTGAGCATAGAGTCTATACCTTCTGAAGTTCTGGAAAGGGAGAAGAGGATCCTTGCAGAACAAACTAGGCAGGAAGGTAAGCCAGAGAATATGATAGACAGAATAGTAGAAGGAAAGTTGAGAAAGTTCTACCAAGAGAAGGTACTTTTATCTCAGGCTTTTATAAAGGACGATAAAAAGACCGTAGGAGATTACATAAGAGAGAGCAACACGGGCGTTGAAATTGTGAGGTTTGTAAGGTACGAAGTGGGTGAAGCTTGATGGAGGGTCCGGCGTATAAGAGGGTCCTGCTTAAGCTTTCTGGTGAAGCCTTCGCCGGTTCTTCAGAGTTTGGTATAGATCCGTCCTTTTTAGAGTACATATCCAACGAGATAAAGGCCGTCTACGACGCAGGGGTAGAGGTTGCTATAGTCATAGGTGGTGGAAACATCTTTAGGGGCATAGAAGGGTTAGAAATAGGCATTGACCGAGCTACCGGAGATTACATGGGTATGCTAGCAACGGTCATAAACGCTTTAGCACTCCAGTCTGCACTAGAAAGAATAGCACGCATACCCACACGTGTACTTTCCGCTATAGAGATGAGAGCGGTAGCGGAACCATACATTAGAAGAAGGGCTATAAGGCACTTAGAAAAGGGAAGGGTTGTTATATTTGCCGCTGGTACCGGTAATCCTTTCTTTTCCACCGACACTGCTGCCGCTTTGAGGGCTGCGGAGATATCCGCCGACGTCTTTATAAAGGCTACAAAGGTGGATGGTGTGTACACAGAAGATCCGATGAAAAACCCAAATGCTGAGTTTATAGAAGAGATAACCTACATGGAGGCTATAAGCATGGGGATAAAGGTTATGGATCACACAGCTATTACCTTGTGCATGGAAAACAACATACCTATACTGGTTGCTAACATAAACGTAAAAGGGAACCTTCTAAGAGCTGTAATGGGAGAAAAAGTAGGTTCCTTGGTGAGAGGAGGTTGAGGCATGATAGAGGATATTTTTAAGTCTGCGGAAGAAGACATGAAAAAGGCTGTTAATTACTTTAAGAACGAGATCTCTGGACTCAGGACATCTAGGGCGTCTACTGCACTAGTAGAAGAGCTAAAGGTAGAGTACTACGGTTCTAAAGTTCCGTTAAAGCAGCTTGGGAGCATATCCGTACCAGAGGCTAATCAAATACTCATACAAGCTTGGGATAGTAATGCGGTAGAGTCTATAGAAAAAGCCATAATGGAAAATCTTAACCTAAACCCACAAAGGCAGGGAAACACTATAAGGATAACCCTTCCACCGCTTACAGAAGAAAGAAGAAAAGAGATAGTAAAGATGCTACATAAGATGGCTGAAGAGGCAAGGGTAGCCGTAAGGAATATAAGGAGGGATGCAAAAGAAATGATAGAAGAGCTCGAAGGTGTTTCAGAAGATGAAATAAAGAGGGCACTTGACAGACTTCAAAAGCTTACGGACAAGTACATAGACGAAGTAAACAAGGTAGCAGAAGCAAAAGAAAGAGAGATAATGAGTGTGTAGCACGGTGTAGGCTAAATACCTTCAAAGACTTTTTGGTTAAAAGCGGCTTTGTTGCACAAATAAAAGTTCGAAATTCTCCTTAGTTAACAGAACCGCTATATTCCTTCATTTCAACGGATGCATTTATTTATGCAACAAAGTCGTTAAAAGCCAAGCGCCGAAAGGGTAGCTTTACTTCTTCATGGGCTTTGTGGCGTATATCACGGTCTTGCTTATTGTCAACACCCTGTCAGAAGAGCCTATTTTTCCTTTACTACTCACACGCTTAATGGCGGTTTCACAGAAATAGGAGTTACTATGCTCTAACGTCATATGCTTATTTACACAACAAAGCCAAGCTCCATAGAAAATGCGCCAGGGGACACTGGGCTTTAGCCCATCCCCAATGGCGCTTGCTTTTTTCCTTCTCATGTGATATGATTAGTCAGAGAGGGCGGTAACGCATGATTCGCACTTATAAATACCGTCTGTATCCTACCAACGTACAAGTCAAAGCGCTTGAGTTCCTGTTGCAGCAGGGACGCAAGGTCTACAACGAAGCACGGGATAGGTGGATCAACGCCTACCGTGAGACTGGCAAGGGACTGACATATGACCAACAATGGGAGTATTTCCGTGATCTTCGGAGAGATAACCCAGACACGCTGGGCTTATTGAACGCGACCAGCATGCAACAACTTCTGCGTCGCCTAGATAAAGTTTTTCAGTCATTCTTTCGTCGCAGGAAGCGGGGTGAAAAAGCAGGTTTTCCACGCGCTAAGAAGTCTCACCGTTTCAACAGCCTGGAATACCGCCATGGCGACGGGTGTAAGTTGAGTGTTGACAAACACGGACGAGCTTCTCTTTACATCCAGAACGTAGGCAAGGTTAAGGTTAAGTATCACCGTCCTCTGCCTGACGGTGCTGTGATCAAGCATGTTATCCTCAAGCGGCGTAACCGCCGGTGGTATGTCTGTCTGATGCTTGAAATACCTAAGCCAGTTGTACCGGTGCGCCATGGCCCCGCTGTTAGCATTGACATGGGACTGCACAGCCTGCTGGCGTTGTCTGATGGCACAATAATTGACAATCCACGCTGGTTGCGTCGTTCTTTGGCCCGTCTGCGTATCGCTCAGAGGCGCTTAAGCCGGCGCAAGAGGGACAGTCGAGGCTGGAAGGAAGCCCGCGCGCAAGTGGCTCGCCTGCATGAGCGTATAGCCAATCAACGCCGAGACTTTTGGCATAAGCAAACCCGAGAGTTGGTTAACACCTACGAGCTGATAGCTATCGAAGACTTTCCGCTTACTTTCATGACAACTAATCGCCACCTTGCCCGCAAGGCCTACGACGCGGGGTTGGGGGAGTTCCGACGCTTGCTTGCGTACAAGGCTGAGAGTGCTGGTACGCAGGTGAAGGTCGTGAAAGGAGCCTATACCTCGCAGGTGTGTTCGGCCTGTGGCGCAGTAGTCGAGAAGGATTTGAG
>OFGS01000194.1_pt1 | contig 15083 bp, 10 predicted proteins | sample 1521851 | NCBI WGS metagenome assembly OFGS01 (sample SAMEA3142070, study PRJEB24117) | hot springs metagenome
CCTTTTTCTTTGAGGATAGTACATAGCAATTCTACCTTTGCCTTTCTCTCTTCTAAAATCTGCAAAACTCTACTTTCTCTTCCCATAAAAGTGTCCACCTTTTCCTTTTTGGTTGCTAAGATAATGAGCGTATCAAGCCATTGCTGGAGCGTTTCCAAACTCTGGAAAAACCTAATCATATTACCTGTGGGTGCAAAGTCTAGCACAACGTACTCATAGTTTCCAACGATCTCAGCGAGTTTATCAAAAGTAGCAGTTTCTAAGGAGGTAGGAGATTTTGCAATAATCTCTGCAAGACCTAAAAATGTCCTCTGTGCTTTGGGGGAGATCAAACCTTCCATGCTTTGGAGTGCCCTTTTTGTATACTCCTGTGCAAGCTTTTCCGCATCAAGCTCTACTGCGTATAGATTGGGTAAAACCTCCGTAGGCTTGTCATCAAGATTCGACTCTAAACCTAAAATGCTAGATACGGAGTGTGCAGGGTCAACTGAGACTATTAAAGTTTTGCCTAGCTTGGAGAGTTTAATGGAAACTGCGCAAGCGAGTGTACTTTTACCAACTCCGCCCTTTCCACCAAACATAAGGAGTCTTTTCAACAACATGGAAACGTAGAAATGGGGGAGCGTTCAAGCCCAAGAGACCTATGCCACGCATGAAACTCATCTAAAATCTCTGGATATAAGTCTAGAGTGTATATGCCCAGAGGGTTATCCAATCCAAGAAACTCCAAAAAAAGGGACGCGATAAAAACGTCCCTTATGTGTGAATACTCGTACTCTATTGGTTTTTTAAAGTGTAACTGTGTAAACTCCTTTATAAGGTCTACAAGCTTCATCTAAGGCTTAAGATCCAAGCAGCCAGGTCCTTTGCCTCTTGCTCAGTCACGTTTTGGGGAGGCATGGGAACGGAACCCCATTCACCAACACTGCCGTTCTTGATCTTATTGGCTAAGTAGTTGACAGCATCTTCCTTTTTTCCTTCCCTTTTGGCAACTTCTACAAAGGCAGGTCCAACCTTCTTAACATTCATATCATGACATGCAAAACAGCCCTTTTGCTGAGCTAAAGCCTTCATGTCCTTGACTGGTGCTTGGGATTTTGGCTCTTCAGCTGGCTTTTGCTCCTGCTGCTGTTGCTGAGCTGGTTGCTCCGCTGGTTTTTGCTCCGTTGGCTGTTGCTGGGTGGGTTGTTGTTCAGCTGGTTTTTGCTGGCAAGACAATAACATCACACCAAAGATAGCTGTAAGTAACAAAGTTTTTCTCATGGCTTTACCTCCTACTCATAGAATATTACCACGCACTAGATGAAAACAATATTAAAAAACTTACCGTAATCGCTAGCCTTTTGGGGCTTGTGATTGTATGGTATTTATCAAATTTCCGGTGAGATATATGCCCGCAGAAGGTATTGGGATGCTTAGCTTATGTCTAATAAGAGGGTATTAAAAACAAATGTAAAACCAAGATCTTTTCAGAGATTAAGCCCTTCAGTAGTGCATCACTAAATCCCACATGGAAACGGTGTTAAAAAGTTATAATGTAAAGCATGATGGATTTGTTAGAGATAATGAAAATTCTACCGCATAGGTATCCTATACTACTCGTTGACAAGATCATCGAGATAGAATTGGGTAAGAGAATCGTAGGTATTAAGAACGTATCTATAAACGAACCTGTATTTCAAGGACACTTTCCTGATTTCCCGCTTATGCCCGGCGTTTACATGTTGGAAGCTATGGCTCAAGTTGGTGGTATCCTCATGATCAAATCGCTAGGACTTGAAATAGGTAAGTACGCAATAGTTTTTGCTGGTATAGATGATGCAAGGTTTAAAAGACCTGTATATCCTGGAGACCAGCTTGTAATGGAGCTGGAGGTCCTTTCTCTGAAAAAGACTCTTTCAAAGATGAAGGGTGTAGCCAAAGTAAGGGATGAGGTAGCTTGCGAAGCCATACTATTCGCCGCCGCAAGAGAATTGGAGAGCCTCAAAAAGTAGTTTCAAACTTTGGATATTCTAATCCTAACTGGGTTGTCCATGAAACTTCTATCCTACTTTTAAAAACATTCCTTCCTAAAGCAAGTATTTTAGGACGACTGTGTTATATAAATCACAGAAAATGGTTACATTGCTAAACAAGGTCAGGTCTTATCTTATCGCTCTCCCTGGTAATAGTTTTAGTTAACTGCAGTTAAAAATCCACCTTAATACCAGAATTGCCATATTCCTTCACCTTAGCAGAGCGTGTTTATTTGTGCAACAAAGTCTTTTAGCATAATTTTGATTTTTTGATAAAAAAGACGGGGCTACCGCCCCACCTTTAATCTTCTAACGTAGATACGTCGCCTAACGGCAAACCAAGCTCCTGAGCTTTTAAAACCCTTCTCATTATCTTACCACTTCTGGTCTTAGGAAGCTTTTCAACAAAGGCTATCTCATCTGGCACTGCAATGGGTCCCAGTACTTGTCTAACATGGTACTTTATATCTTCTGCTAATTTATCGGAAGGTTCATACCCTTTTTTAAGTATTACGAAAGCTTTTATGGCTTCTCCCTTTATCTCATGGGGCTTGCCTATGACTGCAGCTTCTGCTACCGCATGATGGTCAACCAGAGCGCTTTCTACCTCCATGGTGCCTATCCTGTGTCCCGCTACGTTCAGAACATCATCAGCCCTACCTAGGATCATTATGTAGCCTTCATCGTCTATGGTAGCAAGGTCTCCAGTAAGGTAATAGCCGTCTATAGTGTTCCAGTACTTTTCAAACCTTTCTGGCTCGCCCCAACATGTTCTCAAAGCGGAAGGCCAGGGCGCCTTTATGACGAGGTTCCCAACGGTGTTAGGTGGTAATGGATTACCATTTTTATCTACAACGAGAGCCTCTACAGTAAAGAAAGGTTTTCCAGCTTTTCCCGGTTTTGCAGGATAAGATGGTAGAGTGGTTATCATGTGCATACCTGTTTCCGTCTGCCACCATGTATCCACTATTACGCATCTCTCACCACCTATGTTTTTATAGTACCAGTGCCATGCCTCTGGGTTTATAGGCTCACCCACAGAGCCCAATATCCTTAGGGAAGATAAATCGTATTTGGCTGGCCATTCCTCACCAAACCTCATAAACATCCTAACCGCAGTAGGTGCAGTGTAAAAGACGTTTACCCTGTACTTCTCCACATAAGACCACCATCTTCCTGGGTTTGGATAATCTGGTGCTCCTTCCGTGATGACAGAGGTTACACCATTTGCCAGAGGTCCATAAACTATGTAGCTGTGTCCCGTTATCCATCCTATGTCTGCGGTACACCAGTAAATGTCATCCTCGTGAAGGTCAAAGACTACCTTTGTGGTGTAGTACGTTCCCACCATGTAGCCACCGGTTGTATGGAGCACTCCCTTAGGCTTTCCAGTGGTTCCAGAAGTGTATAGTATAAAGAGTGGATCTTCCGCATCCATTACCTCTGGCTCACAAACGGGAGAAGCATTTTTAATTAGTTCGTCCAAGCTTATGAATAAATTTCCGTTAAGGTCTGAGCTACCATCTCTATCCCAAACAACAACCTTTTCCACAAACTCCAGCCCATCTATAGCTTTCTTAACAGTACTCAGAAGGTCTATCTTCTTACCCCTTCTATCCGTGTAATTTGCAGTGATCACCACTTTAGCCTTGGCGTCTTCGATTCTGAGCTTCAAAGCCCCTTCACTAAACCCTGCAAACACAACGCTATGTATAGCACCTATGCGTGCACAAGCTAGCATACAAGCTATAGCTTCTGTAGTGTTAGGCATGTATATGGAGACCCTATCACCCTTTTTGATACCTAGAGATTTAAGTCCGTTAGCTATCCTGCTGACGAGTTCCAAAAGTTCACCGTAGGTGATCTTCTTCTCTTGCCCTTGCTCACCCACCCATATGTAAGCTACCTTGTTTCTTCTGCCATTTTGAACGTGCCTGTCAAGACAGTTGTAAGTTATGTTTGTTTTTCCGTTTACAAACCACTTGTAATATGGATAGTTCCATTCGAAAACCTTATCCCACTTGGAAAACCAGTGAAGTTCTTCTGCCACTTCTGCCCAAAAACCTTCTCTGTTGCTGATGGATTCCCTGTACAGGCTTTCGTAATCCTTTATCCAAGCTCTCTCAACTACTCTGGTGGGAGGCATATACTTTTCCTCGACCTTTAGAAGCACTTCATCCCTTTGTTCCATGATTTACACCTCCTTTCTTAAATTTTGAAAAATTATAAAACATAAGAATTGACTTCCAGACTATATCTAGTTGAAATTTAAAAATGTATGATTAAAAGCATAAGTTTTTGAATTTAAAGGGGTTTTTACCAGTTAAAATCCAAAGTTTAGGATATTCAGTTATCCTTATATGCTTGACAGCAATTCAAAATCCTGTAAAATATCTCATATAATTTTGACTAAACATATCAAAGGAGGTGTGTTATGCTCACAAAAGAGCAATTATCTAGGTACTGGGGCAAGGTCAGAAACCTTACCATCCTGGTGATAGTCGTTTGGTTTCTTGCTTCTTACGGTGCCGTTATAGTTGGGAATTGGCTCAACAAAATATCCATTTTAGGCTTTCCATTAGGTTACTACATGGGTGCTCAGGGTGCTCTTATAGTGTTTCTTTTGTTGCAAATAGTATTTAACAAAAAAATGGATGCCATCGATAAGGAATTTGGAGTAGAGGAGGAGTAAGATGGAAAGGGAAAGCTTTGCGGCAAGGCTAAGGAAGATTTATGCTATCTACACTGGTGGACTATTGCTATTCGTTGTAATCTTAGCCATAGCGGAACAGCTGGGATTGCCGCCTGCTTACATAGGCTATGCTTTTGTGTTGGGTACTATCGCGGTCTACGCTGCCATAGGTATAATCTCAAGGACTGGACAAGTAGCAGAGTACTACGTGGCAGGTAGAAGAGTTCCAGCCATCTTTAACGGCATGGCTACGGCTGCAGACTGGATGTCAGCAGCGTCCTTCATAGGTATGGCTGGAGCCCTTTACCTTCAGGGTTATGATGGTCTCGCCTTTATAATGGGGTGGACAGGTGGATATGTTCTTCTTGCGGTATTAATAGCTCCGTACCTTAGGAAGTTTGGTCAGTATACTATTCCGGACTTTTTAGATGCACGCTACGGTGGTAAGATACCCAGATTTGTAGGTATTGTCTCCGCCATAATAGTATCCCTGGCATACCTCGTTGCCCAAATAACAGGTGTAGGTATCATAATGAGTAGGATAATAGGTATTCCCTTTGAAGTAGGTGTCTTTGTAGGTCTCTTGGGAATACTGGTGTGTTCCTTCTTGGGTGGTATGAGAGCAGTCACTTGGACTCAGGTAGCCCAGTACATAGTCTTGATAATAGCTTACATGATCCCAGTCTTTGCCATGTCCTGGAAACAAACGGGCATACCGTTTCCGCAGATAGCTTACGGACAAGCACTACAGAACATAGAAACAAAGTTAGCACAGTTAAGGGAAGATCCAAAGGAAAAGGAAGTAAGGGAGATATGGAAAAAGAAGGCGGAAGAACTTGACGCTAAGATAAAGGCACTGCCAGCCAGCTGGGAAGAAGGCAAAAAAGCTCTAGAAGAGAAGCTAGCCAGCTTGCCTCAAGATGACCCAAAGAGAGCGGAAGTAGAAAAGGCTCTGAAAGAGTATCCTAAGTCTCCTGAGGAAGCAAAAGAAAAATGGACTGCCGCCAAAAAGCAGGCGGAAAGCATGGCAAAACCACCAAAGTCTTACACCGCAACGCCGTCTAAGCCAACAGATCTTGTAAACTTTTTGGCACTCACCTTCTGCCTGATGGTCGGTACCGCCGGTCTTCCTCACGTTCTGATGAGGTTTTACACTACGCCTACGGTCAGAGAAGCAAGAACATCCGCAGGATGGGCGCTGTTTTTCATATTCCTACTCTACTTTACCGCACCAGCCTACGCAGCTTTTGCAAGGAATGAGGTTCTAACAAATCTTGTAGGTAAAGCCTTTTCCGAAATGCCCGCTTGGGTCTCCAAATGGGCAGGTGTTGGACTTGTCAGCATCAAAGACCTAAATGCAGACGGCATAATTCAATTTGCGGAGATAATCATACAGGCGGATGCGGTGGTTTTAGCAACGCCCGAGATAGTTGGGCTTCCCTACGTTATAGCTGGGTTTATTGCGGCGGGTGGTTTAGCAGCAGCTCTGTCCACAGCGGACGGACTCTTGATAACTATATCCAACGCCATATCCCACGACCTTTACTACAAGATGATAAACCCTAACATATCACCATCTACGCGTGTTAAGATAGGTAAAGCTCTGCTCTTGGTGGTTGCCCTGATAGGTGCTTACATAGCCAGCTTCAAGCTTGCCATCATAGTAGAGCTTGTTGCGTGGGCATTCTCCTTGGCTGCCGCATCCTTCTTCCCTGCTATAGTTTTAGGTATATGGGATAAGAGGATGAACAAGGCTGGAGCAGTAGCGGGTATGGTGGTAGGACTCGGAGTTACCTTGTTCTACCTTATAGGCAGTAGATTTTACGGATTGGACTGGTTTGGAATCAAGACGATAGCTTCTGGTATATTCGGTATACCTGCCAACTTCATCGTCGCACTTGTAGTTTCCAGACTTACACCACCTCCACCGCAGGAAATACAAGAGTTTGTGGACAGCCTCAAGTATCCAAAAGGCGAAGTAGCACACTTTAAGGTAGAGGAGTGACAGAACAGCTTCTAAACTACACTCTAGCCTTTTTCATGTGGCTCGCCGTAGGGCGAGCCATTCTTCACTTCCTTTTAACTACTCTTTTTGCTACACCTGACCCTATGAAAAACCCTATATATCTTATGTTTTACAGAAGCACTCAGTGGATGTACAAAATTGTAGGCTTTTTGCCCTGTTGCAAGACATTAGCCATAATCCTTATCTTGTTATTTTTAAGGGTTTTGACTGTAAAATACTTATAGAATGCTGGACGCAGAGAGATTTTTAAGGGATTCACCACCCTTTAATATGCTTCCGCCTTCGGAAATAAATAGAATAGCAAGCAATTTGTTGGTAAAGGTCTACACCAAGGGAGAGGTTATATTTAAACAAGGCGGTCCATTGCTGGAGTTTCTTTACGTAGTCAGAAAGGGTCTAGTGGTTTTACAAAGAGATGGGCAAGCTTTGGAATACCTCCACGATGGTGAGAGCTTTGGTTATGTGTCTTTGCTTAGCTCAGAGCCACCAAGCGCTACCGCCATAGCACAAGAAGACACGGTATTATTTCTTATCCCAAAGAGTGTTTTTGAGAGCTTACTAAAAAAATACTCGGACTTTGAGCACTTCTTTACCAAAGCCTTAGCAAGCAGGATACAAAGGAGTGTAATAAAGAGCAACGATACAAGTATAGACAAATTTGCCAACGTAATGGTATCCCAACTTATCACAAGGGATCTGCTCATCGTTGACGGAAACTCCACCGTAGAAGAAGTAGTAAAGAGTATGGTAGAAAGAGATTCCACTTACTCTTTAGTTAAGATAGAAAAGGATTATGGAATAATCACAGAAAGGGACATTTTGAAAAGGGTTTTAGCTAAAGGTCTGAATATAAAAGAGGTAAGGGCAAAAGACGTAGCCACATACCCTATAGTTGGAGTCTCAGCCAATCAGCTTCTCATAGATGCCATGCTCTTAATGGCAAAACATGGAATAAGAAAGATAGTGGTTTTTGAAAACCACAAGCCCGTAGGCGTTGTTGAGGACAGGGACATAATAACCTTTGAGAGTAAAAACTTAGTTTTCATGATAAAAGAGATAGACAAGGCAAAAAGTCCAGAGGAGCTCTCTTACATCTACAGGCTCGTGATGGATTCCGCCATAGATATGGTCTTAGGGGGTGCAGATCCTGAACGTGTAGGTCATTACATATCGGAGCTAAACGATAGGTTTATGAAAAGAGCTGTTTATCTCACCATCAAAAGTTTGGAAATGGAGCCATTGGTTCCCTTTAGTATCATGGTATTGGGGAGCGAGGGAAGAAGGGAGCAAAGCTTAAAAACGGATCAGGATAACGCCCTTATCTACGAAGACGTGCCCATGCTGGATGTGGACCACAAGGAGTACTTTAAAGCCTTTTCAGAAAAGTACATCCAGATATTGCTTCAGATTGGCTTTCCTCCATGTCCAGGAAACGTGATGATATCAAATCCCTACTGGAGAAGAGACACTCAAGAGTGGAAAAAAGAGATCTACCTTTGGGTAAGCAATCCAAAGCCAGAGAACGTGCTTAGTACAGCCATCTTCTTTGATTTTAGAAATGTCTTTGGTTCTTCAGCTTTGGTGGAGGGTCTGAGGGATTACGTTCTTGAAACTATAAACAGGCATAAGATGTTCCTTCCCTTCTTAGCTGCAGAAGCTGTCAAGTTTAAACCACCTATAGGCTTCTTTGGTGGCTTTGTTGTAGAAAAGTCTGGAGAGCATAAGGGCGAGTTTGATATCAAAAAAAGCGGTATATTTCCCATAACCCAGGGAATAAGAGCCTTAGCCTTGGAGCATGGTATAAAAAAAACTAACACCTTTGAAAGGATAAGTGAGCTGGAAAAACTCGGTGTTTTTAGTAAAGAGTACTCAAAGGACATACAAGAGTCTTATAGATTCTTGAGTGGATTGAGGATTAAGTCTCAAGCTATGCAGATAAAAGAAGGAAAAGAGCCAAGCAACTACATCAATCCGGACAAACTTAGCAAAACAGAAAGGTCTCTACTCAAGGACGTTTTTAAAATCGTAGACAAGTTCCAAGAGATGCTAAGCTACAGGTACAACCTAAGATACTTTCTTCAATGAAAAGGTGGTTTTACAAAACCTTTAAGAAAGACGTGTTTCAAGCCTTTAACTGGGATATAAACAAAAAGAAAAAGATAAAAGAAACTTGTTTTGTAGTCTTTGACACAGAGACGACGGGACTAGACCTAAAAAGGGACTTTCCCATATCCATCGGGGCACTCAAGGTAGAAGACCTAACGATCGACCTTTCTCAAACCTTCTACGAAATCATAAAACCACCGAAGGAGTTCGAAGACTCTATAAAGGTTCACGGTCTAACACCTAAGGACTTAGAAGGTGGACTAGATACAAGCGTAGCGTGTAGAAGATTTTTGGATTATGCAAGAGGATGCATCTTAGTGGGCTACTTTGTTCACATAGACGTAAACATGATAAAAAGGCTCGTTGAAAAAGGATGCGATGGTGTCTTTTATCCTTACACCCTAGATGTTTTAGAGCTTGACCCAAGTTTAGGAAAAGATAAGATACCTCGACTTGAGGATATTTTAAAGGCTTTCAACCTTCCCGTAAGTCAAGCTCACAATGCTCTAGAGGATGCTTACATGACCGCTTTGCTTTTTTTAAGACTGGTAAAGCCATATGGGGAGAGAGCGTTATCCCATCTCCCCATAAAGGTTATTTAAGTATATCCCTCTGAACCTCTTCCGGAGTTACCAACAAGCCAGTCCTTTTTACTTTAGATGCATAGTACATAAGAGGTATAAGTACAAGCGTTAGCGTTGTAGAGCCTATTGTACCAAATATTAGGGATATAGCCAAACCGTTGAAGATTGGGTCAAAGAGTATAACAAATGCTCCCACGATGACCGCCACAGCGGTTAGAATTATGGGTCTTGTCCTTATAACGCCTGCTTCCACCACAGCCAAGTGTGGAGGTACACCATCCTTTATTCTCTCTTCCGCAAAATCTACAAGCAGTATGGAGTTTCTAACTATGATGCCAGCAAGGGCTATAAAGCCTATCATGGAGGTTGCTGTGAAGAACTCACCCATGATAAGGTGTCCCGGCACTATACCTACCAATGTGAGTGGAATAGGTGCCATTATGATCCCAGGTATCCTAAAGTCTTTGAACCATCCCAGTATGAGCACGTACATAACGAAAAGGGCTACAGCAAAAGCCATACCCAAATCTCTAAAGACCTCAAGAGTTATATGCATTTCACCATCCCACTTGACATATACACTATCCTCTACTATAGGTAGAGACATCCACAGCTCTTTAACGGGGCCGTAGGGATTTGGAAGATTTTTGATTTTCTCTCTGACGTCCAGTATACCGTAGAAGGGCGCTTCTTCCCTTCCTGCAACGTCACCTATCGCGTAAACGACCCTTCTTAAGTTTTTACGGTATATAGTGGTAGGTATAGTATCCTCTTTGAACTCCACAACCTCAGCCAGCGACACTAACCTTCCATCCTTGGTGGGTATTTTTAGAGACTTTAGGTTCTCCACAGTTCTGTGTTTTTCTTCAAACCTTATGATGATGGGAGTGTGTTCCGTATCCGTGTTTTGAAGTATTCCTACCTGAAAACCACCTATCAAAGCCCTTAGTGTAGCGGAAAGCTCCTCTCTGCTTATGCCAGCTAGCTCCAGTTTATCTTCTTTGGGTAAAATCCTTAGCATGGGTGCAGGCTCTTCAAGGTATATGCCCTCGTCGGTTATGGACTTGGAGTCTTTAAAAACCTTCAGCACGTTCCTTGCAAACTCCTCTTGAACCTTAAGGTCTGGACCGTAAACCTCCGCTACGATGGGAGAGAGAACAGGAGGACCTGGTGGAACTTCCACGACCGCCACGTATTTAGCACCGTACCTTTTGGCTATCTCGTGGACTACGGGTCTGATCCTTTTTGCAAAGTCATGGGACTTTTCCTTTCTATGATGCTTACCTATAAGATTGACCTGAATATCCGCCGTGTTAGGGGCTTGCCTTAGGTAGTAGTGTCTTACCAGTCCATTGAAGTTGAAAGGTGAGGATGTACCCACGTATATTTGATAATCTGAAACAACGCTTTCATTCGATATATAGTTAGCTATAGCTTTGGCAACCTCTAAAGTTTTCTCTTTAGTGCTACCCTCTGGCATATCTATCACTATTTGGAGTTCGCTCTTGTTATCGTAGGGAAGCATCTTTACCACTACCGCTTTTGTAAAGAGAAGTAGCATGGACAGTCCCATAAGCCCAAGGACAAATCCGTAAAAGCTGTATCTCTTTGCTCTGCTTGTAAGCAATGGAACCATTAACCTAGAGTATATACGCCAGAAAGTAGTTTCCTTTATGTCCATCTCCTTCTTGTGATCCTCACTGTGTTCATGCTTCAAAAACCTGTAAGCTGCCCACGGAGTGATGATAAAGGCAACAAGGAGTGAAAAGAACATGGCAACAGAGGCGTTTATGGGTATAGGTCTCATGTAAGGTCCCATCAATCCCGATACAAAAGCCATGGGCATAAGAGCGGCGATTACCGTAAAGGTAGCCAGTATTGTTGGGTTGCCCACCTCGTCCGTTGCCCTAACTATGGCTTCTCTGGGAGTTTTTGCAAGTTTAAGCTCAAACCATCGGTGTATGTTTTCAACCACCACTATAGCATCGTCAACAAGTATACCTATGGCAAAGATAAGAGCAAAAAGGGTCACTCTGTTGAGAGTAAAGCCGTACATCTCGCTCAAAAAGAGGGCTATGGCAAGGGTTACAGGAACCGCTATACCTACAACGAAAGCCTCCCTTGCACCCAAGGCCACCGCTATAAGCAGTATTACAGAAAAGGTAGCTATGAAAAGGTGCTCTAATAGCTCGTTAGCTTTTTCTGCCGCCGTCTCTCCGTAGTTTCGTGTTATCGTTATGTTCACATCCTTTGGTAGGTACTTGCTCTTTACATGCTCTACCGTTCTTAAGACCTCGTTAGCTACGTCTATGGCGTTTGTGCCCTTTCTCTTTGCAACCGCTATGGTGACTGCGGGATAGAGCTCATTTGTATTCACACCCTTGATACCCTTCTCTTCAGCCTTTGGGCCAAAGCCTATAAGTACGTAGTCTTTTATTTCCGAAGGTCCATCTACCACCTTTGCCACATCCCTAAGGTAGACTGGTCTGCCGTTGAAAACACCCACGAGGACGTTCTCTATGTCTTCCTTAGATTTCAAAAACTGTCCTGTTCTTATGACGTACTCCCTATTGTCTTGCTGAAGGTTACCGCTTAGAGATTGAGCGTTGGCGGATCTTATTATCTGGGCTAAATGCAACGGTGATATCCTATAAGCCTGCATCCTCTGGGGATCGAGTTCTATCCTTATCTCCCTGGGCCTACCACCTACTATGAATACGTCCGCTACGTTGCTGACTTTCTTTATCTCGGTCTCTAATGTTGAAGCTATTCTTCTTAAACTGTACCAATCGTAATTTTTACCCCATAGGGTTAGGGTGAGTATAGGTACATCGTCTATCGACTTGGGTTTTATCAAAGGTGGTAGGATCACCCCGGGGGGAGCAAGATCTAAGGCAGACATCATCTTGGTGTTTAGATCCACCAGTGCTTTAACAGGATCCGTTCCAACGAAGAACCTAGCGGTGACGATCGCCTGTCCTTCAGAAGATGCGGAGTATATGTACTCTATGTCCTTTAGCTCCCAGAGCTTTTTTTCCAGGGGAGCTACGACTCTTCTCTCTACCTCTTCAGGTGTAGCGCCAGGGTAGGAAATCATTATGTCTATCATGGGAACCACTATCTGCGGCTCTTCCTCCTTGGGGGTTGTCAGGATCGCAAAAGCACCAAGTGCGAGAGAGACTATTATCAGTATAGGTGTCAACTTAGAGTCTATGAAGTAATGGGCCAACCTTCCCGCAAAACCTTGCATTACCTTCCTCCTACCTTACAACCGTCACAGGCATTTTCTATACCCTTTACGACTATCCTCTCGTTGCCCTCCAAACCAGACAGTACCCTTACTTTTCCATCCTTTGGTTCCCCAAGCTTTACGTACCTTAACTCCAAAGTTCCATCGTCTCTGACAACATATACACCTGTAAAATCAAAGCGTCTCAGTATAGCTGATTCTGGAACGTAAATAGCCTTTTCCTTTTCCGGTATCATAAGCGTTGCGTACATACCGCTGCGCAAACTTTTATCTTCCAAAGAAACCTTTACTTTAAAACTTCTGGTAATAGGATCCAAAGACGGAGAAACTTCTACAACCTTCCCATTTAACACCTTCCCAAGAGAGTCTATATAGACCTGATAAGCATCCCCCACCTTTACTTTACCTAGGTACTTTTCCGGTAAAAAGACCTCCATAAGGTGTTTTCCGCTTTCGATAACCAGGGAAGGTTGTCCGGGGATAGAAAGGTCTCCAACGTCCACATTCTTGCGGGAAACATAACCACTAAATGGCGCCACAACGGTGGCGTACTTTAGGTTGCTTGCTATAACTTCTCTTTGGTGAATAGCCATGTTGATGCCAGCTTCCGCCTGCTTTAGTTGTGCTAAAGCAGACTCATACTGAGCCTTAACTTGGTCAAACTCCTGCTTTGTGATGGCTTGTTTATCTAAAAGTTCTTGGTATCTTCTGTACGTCTTTTCTGCTACCTCAAGCTGCGCCTTAGCTGCGTTGTATGCCTGCCTTGCCTGAACTATCCCCTGCTCAGATGCATTAACTTGAGCTATTATATCCGAGGCATCGACGGAGAAAAGCACTTGCCCTTTTTTGACAAAGTCCCCCTCCTTCACGTTGACAGATACGATCTTTCCCATTATTCTGGTAGAAACTTCCGCTACCTTCTCTGCTACGATGTTTCCAGAAAAGCTATAATATACAGTGTCAGAGACTTCTACATTACCTAGCTCCAAACCGCTTACCTGCTTCTGAATTTCCTTTACCTGGTAAGCTTCTTCTCTATGCCTGAAAACACCCGCAAGCCACATAACAATAAGGGCTATCACTACCGAAAATCCCAGATACTTTAGGTTTTTCTTCATCTTAAAACCTCCTTCACCATTCCAGAAGAGTATAGAAGGTTTGCATAGGCTTTGTGGCAAGCACTCAAAGCTTGGACGTATTCAAACCTTGCTTTATCTAGTTCTGTTTGAGCATCCAGTATGTCCACCATACGAGCAAGACCAACCTTGTAGCGCTCCTCCATGACTCTTAGCACTTCCTCGGCTTGCTTTATCCTGCTTTCTGCGGACTTAAGACTCTCTTTGGCATTCTCGTAGTCTACGTAAGCTTTCTTGATATCAAACTCTACGGACTTTGTGAGAAGCTTGAGCTTTTCTTCCATAGACCTTACCTTTTCCTGCTGGGATAAGTACCTGTTGTAAGTGGAAAGTCCTGTATCGAAAGCCCAAGAGATGCCAAATCCTATAAGGTAGCCGTTGCCGTTGGAGCCAAAGGGAAAGTCCTTAGAGTTAAGGAAGTAAGAACCGAAAGCAAAAATCTGCGGTAAGTTTTCAGAAAGCACAGTTCTAGACATTTCCTTCATAGCCGCTACCTTATGGAAGAGAGCTTTTACGTCCTTTCTGTTCTCAAGAGCCTTATCCCTTATGCTTTCAAAATCAACCGTGGGGCAAACTTTTAGGTATTCTACGTCAAAGTCCTCAATTTCTATGTTCATAAGGAGCTTTAGTCCTTCCTTGGCAACCTTGTAGTTGTTTTCAGACTGCTTTAACATCTCTTCAGCCTTTGAAAGGTAAACTTTGGCTCTAAGCACATCGGAAAGTAGAGCTACGCCTACGTTGTACATCTGCTGTGCAAGCTTTACGTGCTCTTGAGCATCCTTTAAAGACTGTTTACTAACTTCTATAGCAGATCTGGTAAGGGATGCATCTGCATAGGCTTGGTAAGTCTTTAATACAACTTCTTCCTCTTTTCTTAAGAGATCATAGCTTACACCCTTAAGGTTTTCAGAACTCGCTCCCTCCAATGCCTGAATCTTCCCACCAAGCCAGATGGGAATCTCTACGGTAAGCTTTGTCTCAAAGTTACTTATGGGTTTAGGATCGTTAAGCCTCGAAGGGTCGAAATCTTGCTGACTTATTCTCTCTTGGTTTAGTTTTGACATGAAAGCAAAGGCGGGTACATTGGTGCGTGTAAAGGTCTCTTCTATCTTTATACGTGGAAAGTATGCACCTCTGGCGGATTTTAGCTCCAGCTCTGCAGACCTGAATTCTCTCCTTGCAGACGCTATCTCCAGGTTATTATTTAGTGCAGTATCTATGTCTTCCGACAAGGTTAACTCTGTCCCCACCGCCAGACTCAGTACTCCCAGGGA
>OFGS01000195.1_pt1 | contig 15058 bp, 13 predicted proteins | sample 1521851 | NCBI WGS metagenome assembly OFGS01 (sample SAMEA3142070, study PRJEB24117) | hot springs metagenome
TGTTTTTTGGGCGGTGCTCCCTCCGCCCAGGCCGCCGTAACGTGGCTTCGTCGGCAGGGTTTGCCTGCACTCCGGATTAGCGTTCTGTTACCCTTCATCTGGAATTTCTTTCAGCCGCGGAAATTCCTCTCTGTGCGCCAAAAGCGCGTTAAGATGGACTGTAACATACTCGATCCGTCATCGCGTTCGTGTATAAACCTTTTCACACAGATTATAGACAAGCTTCCTTTGATTGTCAATGTGTTCGGAAGCGTTCTTTTCCGTGCAAAAAGGCTGCTTTCGTAATAGCAACAAGCGGGACAGCAACCATCATCCCGACAACTCCAGCAATTTCCCCGCCAAGAAAAAGGGAAAACATAATGACAAGCGGATGCATATGCAAGCTTTTGCCGACGATAAGCGGAGAAAGAACGTTTCCTTCGATAAATTGCAACAAGAAAATAATCCCAAGGACAATGAGCACCATTTTTACCGAAACGGTAGCAGCTAACAAAGCGGCAGGAACTGCGCCAATAATCGGTCCGAAATACGGGATAACGTTCGTTGCTCCGACGATCATCCCTAATAGTAGCGGATACTTCATGCCAGCGATCCAAAACGAAAGGGAGGCAATGCTTCCGACCAAAACGCAGACGAGCAGCTGGCCACGAATATAGCTTCCGAGCGACTTATCAACATCTTGTAAAAATGTAATTCCCTCACTCCGCCATTTGGACGGCGTCCATTCCAAAGCAACTTTTTTGAGATGATCGATATCTTTTAACAAATAAAAAGCGATAAGCGGAACGAGTAAAAAAATGATTGCCGAGTTGAGCACGTGCTTGACACTTGTGACCGCTTTTGTTAGCCAGCGCCCTGCTAGCGCCTCGGCTTCGCCGATAGTCGTTTCGATGCGTTCGTGCAGCTGTTTTGGCCAAGTAGCGGTGCCATCATGAATTTTATCGGTCCATCCTTTATATATATCGACAAGCATCGGCAAGCTTTCTGTCATGTCTTGCAGCTGTTTAAGAAAAATCGGGATGCCTTTGTACGCACCGTAACCAATCCCGCCGAAAAAAAGGGTATAAATGAGCAAAATCGCCAGCGCCCGCGGCCACCCTTTGGCGTGGAGATATTCCACGACTGGATGCAATAAATATGCGATAAACGCCCCAAGCACAAACGGGGTTAGCACGGTGCCTAGCACGCGTAACGCTGGCAGCCAAAACCCTTTCAGCCTCATAATGAAATAAACTAACACAACGACAAGCAGCACTTTCGTCACGCGAATAAAAAAGCGCCATTGTTCATGTTGCACGTACACCCCTCCTACACGTTAGTGTAGGAGGATTGGCGGATAATTATGCAAAAAGTTCGATAGGTGACAAGTTACAACAACAATGGATTTATCTTTTTTGGACAGTCCCTTGTCGAAATTAAAGTTGCAAGCGCAATATCCTTTCTTCTTCGTCGATAAAACCTTTGAACAAAACTTTTTCAATTTGGTCTTTATTAAAAAAAACGTTATAGTTTGAAGAAATGTTTCCTTGAGGATAATGACATGCGACATAATCGAATTGTTCCACACCATTTCTCATTTGATTTCTTCCGTAAATCATTAGTTTAGACTCGTATCCTTTCAACATGACAACAGAGCCAATAGGTAACCAATCACGATGACTCCCCATATGCCCACCTTCTATTACAAAACTTAGTTATTTAGAAATATCAAAAGTAACACCTAAACCTACTCCGTTACCATATTTTACACCGAATCTTGCCTTTTTTACATCAAATTCTACCTCTGCGCTGAATCCGATAGAAGCCTCTCCACTTATTGTGATTTTTTTATTGGTAAACGGTATTTTTATTGTTGTATTTGCTTCATATTTAGCCAAATAAGCTTCTCCTCCCGTTTTAACTCCAACAGAAGCTGATGCTCCCATAACTTTAACGCTTGCGCTTGTTTTTCCTTTACTATATCCTGCCTCGGCCACATGTCCTAAAACTTCTGTTTTAGGGCTACTAGTTTGTTTTGACCAAGTATTACTATAGGAACTAACCATGCTCTTTACGTATGCTCCGTTTTTTGCAGAGTCATAGATTATTGCTCCCATAACATAAAAAACCCCCTCCAGAAAATTTTTGTTGTTTTTACAATAATTTATCGATAGTTATTATACAATAAAATGGTTCTTCATCAAAATTTGTGCTTAACTTTTTAACATGCTCTACTAATGCTTGTGAGGGAGGGTCGGCAAATCAATGATCTTTTCACATCCTTGTTCGAGAAAAAGTATCATTCGTCAAGTACATGTTATGTTGATGGGTTTTTATATATAATGGAAAATATCGATGGATGTAGAACATCAAAAGAAGGATGTGAGGCGAGCGTAGGAAGAGAACCGTCGAGTGTTACGCTGTCCTTTGAAAAAAGATCAACATCGTAAAAAGTACAACAAAACTCTTGACGGTATCTTTGTTTTTTAACATTATTTAATTTAGGAATACGAATACGAAAACTAACTATCCACTATCGGTGAAAGTAAAGGATTCACATGGGTTATTTCCACGCTTGGTTGACAAGAAATGCTGGTTCATGGGCGTTTTATTTAGATAATTAGAATTAGCATATCGTGGGTGTTTTTTATGCATTATTTTATTAAAAAACAGAATCATATGACAGAAAATCTACGAATAGAGCGATGTCAACTGGTTTTTAATGGTTAATCAACACACCTGTTAGCATATCCTAGAATTTAAAATCTGAAAGTGTCTATTTTGTTGAAGTTTTTGCTTAAAATTAAACACACATAGTATCTAAGGGAGGAACTCCAATTTGCTTAAGTCCAAGGGAAAAAATAAATCTGCTACTAAGGGATTTATATGGCTCGTTATTGCGACTGTAATAAGTTTTCTAAATGAGGAGGTTCAATTAAAATTCGATGAAAGTGCGCTGTTAGGTAATATTTTTAATTTTATAACTTTTGTAGTGTGGATTGTTTTTGCTTTTTATGCAATACTCTTTATGAAAAGTTCCCTAATTAGAAAATGACTGTTGTTGAGCTTTGCTATTGTGACCGCCACTTATACAACCATTCACATTACTCATGGTGCTCGTTGACCCCTAACGCTCAACGGGCCGAAGTGTTACAAGAGAATATGCTAACAATATGCTATCTAGTGCCGCCTCAAACCCTACAATCGAACTGGCACGAATTTCTGCGATATGATGCTGGGCAACGAGAACAGAGAACACCGTTTTAATCACTTCACGTTTTTGCTTGATTCACTTCTCCCTTGATTCCGATGGGCGGTGTTTCTAGTTTTTGCAAGATGGAGTACAGAAGAAGATTTTGTAATATTCATACATTTTTGGTAATTAAATACTAATGAATCCTTTGTCACCCAAGTTATAGGGGGATGGAAGTTGAATCATGGCAACTGCGGTTCAATCGTGACATGACGCCTCTTATTTTTTTACAATGTATAGTATTACATAAATGATTCCCTAAGCCCTATAACGGACTTTGACCACCAAGTTGATAGACATGCCTAGCATACACAACAAAACGGCACCCTATAAGCAGGGTGCCGTTCGTTGTTACATAAATGGGCGCAACATTTGTTTGCCGACTTTCCTCACATTGCGCATATTCATGCCGCCGTTTCGTTGTGCTAATTGGTAGGCAGCAACCCCTGCACCGATCGCAATTAAAGAAGCGATTGTTCGATTCATCGTCATTCTCCTTTCATTACGAAGACAAAGTTCGTTCTTGTTCACTAAATAAATCGTCGAGCGAGCTGAGCGTTCCATCTTCTTCTACTTGATGCGTATAAATCATCCCTTTTTGAACGGTTAGCTCAATAAAACAATTCCAGCAATAATACTGATTCGCTCCTATTTTCCCTAAATCTTTACTTTGGCAATTCGGACACTTTAACATAAAAAGGCACGCTCCTTTTTGTTTTTTCTTCTATCATTGGCATTTTTTTACGAAAACATACGTTCAATTCAGAAGAGAAGCGTGCCCATGTTCGTGTCCATCGTTATGTTATGTCATTTTCCATGAAGTCATACGGGGTAACACCTTCCATTCCGATGTTTGCATCTTCCATCGGAAGCAACGACTGTTCAGGCGAAATGATTGCTGTTAATTTGTCATATAACGTCGTTTGTCTCGTTCCATCATCTGTTCGCATCACCCCGAGCTGGAACGCTTCTTCTTCGCCACATAAAATTAAGTATTGTTTACTGCGCGTCACTGCTGTGTATAATAAATTGCGCCGAAGCATACGATAATAACTTTTTACAACCGGCAAAATGACGATCGGAAATTCGCTTCCTTGCGATTTATGAATCGAACAACAATAAGCGTGTGTAATTTGGTGCAGTTCTTGTTTCGGATATGTTACTTCATTTCCATCGAACGAAACGACGACAAGGTCTTGCTTTTCCACGTTTTCATTCGCGTAAAAAATCGCAACAATTTCACCAATGTCCCCATTAAAAACATTTTCATCCGGCTGATTAACAAGTTGTAGCACTTTATCACCGACGCGATATGTTACATCGCCGAAAACAAGTTCTCGCTTTTGTTCATCTTTTGGGTTAAACAGTTGTTGCAACGTCTCATTGAGCCGATCAATTCCTGCATGTCCACGATACATCGGCGCAAGCACTTGTACATCTTTGGCGCGATACCCTTTTTGCTTCGCGTTTTCAGCAACTTTTTTTACTACGTCTACAACTTGTCCACCTGTGCATCGAATGAATGAACGGTCCTTTTGTGGCAAAGTCAAATCATTTGGAATATGCCCATCTTTCATCGCATGGGCAAGCGAAATAATTGATGAACCTTCCGCTTGGCGATAAATATCTGTTAATCGAACGGTCGGAATGACGTTTGCGCGAAGTAAATCTTTCAACACTTGTCCAGGACCAACAGATGGGAGCTGGTCTTCATCTCCGACAAAAATGACTTGCATAGACGATGGGACGCACTTCAACAATTGATTAGCTAACCACGTATCAACCATCGACATTTCGTCAACGATAAGCAGCTTGCCGCGAATCGGTTCATTTTCATCACGTTGAAACCCTTCTCCGCTCCAACCGAGTAAACGATGAATCGTCATCGCCGGCAGGCCGGTAGATTCCGTCATACGCTTCGCTGCTCGTCCGGTCGGGGCAGCAAGTAAAATCGGAAACGGCTCGTCCGCATCATAGCTCGCTGGATCAAGCGACAGTCCATGCAATTTCGCAAACAAATGTACGATACCTTTAATAACCGTCGTTTTTCCCGTTCCCGGTCCACCTGTCAAAATAAATAACGGAGAACAAATCGCTCGTTGAATCGCTTCCTTTTGCTTTTGGGAATATTGCATGTTTGCTTCTTCTTCCCATTCCCCGAGCGCCAGCAAAAATTCCGCTTCAGAAAATGTCGCCATATCCGATTGTTGCAACAACCGTTTAACGTTTGACACAATGCCCTTTTCAGCGAAATAGAGGGAAGGAATATAAAAACGATCTTCTTCCATAATTAACTTCCCTTCTTCGGACAAGTGAATCATTTCACGGGAAATGCATGCAACGTCAATTTGTTCTTCGCGTTTCGCTTCTAACAGTCGTTTCACTTCATCAAGCACTTGTTCATACGTCATATATACGTGACCTTCTTGCATACAATGTTGTTCCATGACGTATAAACAGCCGGCGCGGATGCGCTCTGGGTGATTGCCAGAAATGCCAAGCTGCAACCCGAGATCGTCAGCGCGTCCAAACCCGATTCCTTCAACATCTTCAACAAGTTGATACGGATTCGTGCGGATGACTTGAAGCGTTTCATCTTTGTACACTTGATAAATTTTCATCGATAATTGCGGACCGAAGCCAAATTGTGACAGCGCAATCATAATTTGTTCTAACCCTTCATGTTCGCGCAACGTTTCGTATAATTGCTTCGCCTTCGCTTTCGTCAACTTCGGCACATGGTCAAGCACGTCGGGATCTTCTAATATTTTAGAAATAGCACGCTCCCCTAACGTTTCCACGATCGCCGCCGCTGTTTTTTTACCGATTCCTTTAAACATCCCACCAGATAAATATTGAATGACGCCTTCTTTCGTTTCTGGAAACTCTTTTCGAAAATGGTCAACAACATATTGTTTGCCAAAGCGCGGATGTTCTTTAAACGAGCCAAAAAACGTGTACGTATCATACTCGATAAGCAAAGGGAAATAGCCTGTTACAACAACATCTTTTTCTATATGCGCCTCGTTTGTTTCTTCGACGCGTACACGAATGACGGAATATAAATTGTCTTCGTTATGGAAAATGGTACCGATATGGACGCCTTTAATAAACGACCGTCCGTCTAGGTCTAACTGTTGTTGCAACGCCCTCTCCCCCTTTTCTTATTGTAGCGCTCGTTCCATTAGCTTTTTCCCGTGACCAGCTAACAAATGATCAGGTTGAATCGCAAGCGCCTTTTCAAACATCGTATGCGCCGTTTGTGGATCCTCTTTGTACGCATAGGCAACGCCTAAATTATAATACGCATCGGCATGCTCGTCGTTTAGTTGAATTGTTCGTTCGAAATATGTCATCGCTTCATCGACAAACTGCAATTGCGCTAAGCAAAGTCCGAGTTGAAACGTCGCTTCCACGTCGCGCTCGTTTAATTCCACCGCCCGTTGCAAATACGGCATCGCCAAGCGCGGTTGCTCTAAATACATAAGCGACATACCGAGCATAAAAAATACATCGCCGTCCGTTAAACCGGCTTGAATGGCACGTTCAAACTGCTCTTTCGCCCGTTCGAACTGTTGGCGATTGTAATAAATCGATCCGAGTCCGTAATACGCCGTTGCCGCTTTTTCATCAAGTTCAAGCGCTTTATGAAAAAAACGAATCGCTTTGTCTTCTTCCCCAACCGCCACCAGTACGTTTCCAAAATTAATGTAGCCGACAGCGTCGTTCGGTTGTTTTTCAATTGCCTCGTGAAAGCATTTGACTGCTTCTTCATACTTTCCTTGCTGCATATATTGAATACCTTGTGCGTTGTAATCCATCCATATCACCTCATATCAACATTATAACAAAAAAACCTTCAACTCGTCTGTCGAGTTGAAGGTTAGCCAACGTACGTGAGCCGTTTTCCATCGCGGAACACTTGATCAATCGTACCGCCACCGAGACATCGTTCGCCGTCATAAAAAACGACGGCTTGTCCCGGCGTTACTGCGCGAACACGTTGGCTAAATGAGACACGTGCTGTCGTCTCATCGATCATTTCTACTGTAACGGGTACATCCGGCTGGCGATAACGAAATTTCGCTGTGCACGAAACTTGTCCGCTCGGCCTTCGATCACTTACCCAGTTTACGCCCGTCGCAATGATTTCATCCGAATAAAGAAGTTCATTATCAAATCCTTGTGCTACGTATAAAATATTTTCTTTTACATTTTTTCCAACGACGAACCACGGCTCGCCGCTTCCACCGATACCAAGTCCATGACGTTGTCCGATCGTATAGTACATCAATCCGTCATGCGTTCCTTTTACTTCTCCATCGAGCGTTTGCATGCTGCCCGGCTGCGCTGGTAAGTAATTGCTTAAAAATTGTTTAAAATTGCGCTCGCCGATAAAACAAATGCCTGTACTATCTTTTTTCCCTGCTGTCGCAAGCCCTGCTTCTTTCGCGATTTCACGCACTTGCGCTTTTTGTAGCTCCCCAATTGGAAAAAGCACTTTCGATAATTGAGCTTGTCCGAGCTGGTTTAAAAAGTATGTTTGATCTTTATTGGCATCCAACCCGCGCAACAGTTCATACTCCCCATCGCGATAGGCGACGCGCGCATAATGACCTGTCGCTAAATAATCGGCACCAAGCGCCATCGCATGTTCTAAAAATGCTTTAAATTTAATTTCTTTGTTGCACATCACATCTGGATTTGGCGTACGACCCGCTTTATATTCATCTAAAAAGTACGTAAATACTTTTTCCCAATATTGTTTTTCAAAATTGACCGCATAGTACGGAATGCCAATTTGATGACAAACACGTACAACATCTTCATAATCTTCCGTCGCAGTACATACACCGTTTTCATCTGTATCGTCCCAGTTTTTCATAAAAATACCAATAACATCGTACCCTTGTTGTTTCAATAAAAGGGCAGCAACAGACGAATCGACTCCTCCTGACATTCCAACAACTACTCTTGCCATTTTTCCCCCTCCTTTCACGCTTTCGTTAGTCTTTTTACAATTTTTGATATTTCCTGTGCGGCACGTTCTATTTGTTCTAACGTATTCCCGTATCCGAAGCTAAAACGAACGGATGAACGAATGCGATCCGACTCACTTCCGTACATCGCCACGAGCACATGGGACGGATCAATCGAACCAGCCGTACACGCGGAACCGCTTGATGCCGCAATGCCAGCTAAATCTAAATTAACAAGCAACGCTTCCACATTTGTCCCGAAAAAAGCGACGTTTAATACGTGCGGCAAGCGAGACGTTTCACGACCATTGACGGCGTAACGAATTCCTTCTCGTTCAAATGTGTTCAACATCACATGCTGAAACTGTTCATACAACATGCGTTTTTCGGCCATCGTTTGTTGAGCGATTTCAGCTGCTTTTTGCAATCCGACAATGCCTGGTACGTTTTCTGTCCCTGCGCGTCGCTTCCGTTCTTGTTCTCCACCATATATGTGCGGGATAAGGCGAACGCCTTCGCGCGCATATAAACATCCTACACCTTTTGGCCCGTTAATTTTATGGCTAGATACGGAAAGTAAATCAATTCCAAGTTCACGAACGTCAATTGGCACTAAACCGTACGCTTGAACCGCATCCGTATGAAAATAAGCCCCATGGTCACGAAGCAAGTGACCGATTTCGTTAATCGGCTGCAACACGCCTGTTTCGTTATTTCCGAACATAATGGATACAATGATCGTATCATCGCGCAAAGCACGTTTCACTTGCTCGACGGAAACCGTTCCATGTTCATCCACAGGCAAATACGTCACATCAAATCCTTGTTTTTGTAAATATTTGCACGTATTTAATACGTCATGGTGCTCTACAGACGTTGTAATAATATGACGACCTTTTTCACGATTTGCCATCGCCACGCCGATGATCGCTAAATTGTCTGCTTCTGTTCCGCCGCTCGTAAAAATGATTTCGTTCGCCTTTGCTCCAATCGTTTTCGCTATCGTCTCCCGCGCCTCATCAAGCGCGCGTCGACTATCACGGCCAAATGAATGAATGCTTGACGGGTTGCCAAAAAACGTCGTCATATACGGAATCATCGCCTCTATCACTTGCGGATGAACAGGAGACGTCGCTGCATGATCTAAATAAATGCGCTCCAAATACATTCTCCTTTCTTAAATATAAAACATATATGCACCGCCATCGTCTTCCGTATGGCTCGCTAGGTCTTCGAGCGTCGTGCTATCTAGCACTTCTTTTACCGCATCGCGAATGCGCATCCACAATTCGCGTTTCGCTGGCTCTTCGTCTTCTAGTTCTTCAACGACTTGCAACGGACCTTCTAGCACGCGAATGACATCGCCTGCTGTAATTTTTGACGGCTCATTCGCTAACACATAGCCGCCATATGCTCCGCGAATACTTTTGACTAAACCGGCGTTTCGCAACGGGGAAATGAGCTGTTCTAAATAATGTTCCGATAAATTGTTCATTTGCGCAATCGATTTTAACGAAATCGGTCCCTCTCCATACCGCTTGGCCAACTCAATCATAATTGTTAAGCCGTATCGGCCTTTTGTAGATATTTTCAAACTGATCATCCCCTCATTCACTGTCAAAAGAAACACAAGCCATTATAACATAAAAATGCGTCGCAAAGGAACGTTACTGCTTCTTCCGTTCATTTAACCGCTCATATACATGGGCAAGCTGTTTTTCTTCGCCGCTTTGCTTTGGTTTGTAATATTGCATCCCGATTAAGTCGTCTGGCAAGTATTGCTGTTCTACCCAGCTATACGGATAATCGTGCGGATATTTATATCCTATTCCGCGGCCAAGACGTTTAGCGCCGTCATAATGAGCATCTTGCAAATGTAGCGGAATCGATTGTCCTTTTCCGTTTCGCACATCATGAATGGCCGCATCAATCGCCTTATACGCGCTGTTGGATTTTGGAGATAAGCACATGTCAATCGTGACTGTAGCAAGAGGAATGCGCGCCTCTGGCATGCCAAGGCGTTCAGCCGCTTGAATCGCACTCATCACTTTTACGCCGATGAATGGGTTTGCTAATCCGATATCTTCATAAGCAATGACAGCTAAACGACGGCAAACGGCGGTCACATCCCCACCTTCAAGAAGTCGGGCTAAATAGTGAAGCGCCGCATCTACATCGCTACCTCGCACGCTTTTTTGAAAAGCAGATAACAAAGAGTAATACGTATCTCCTTGTTTATCATACATCAACGCCTTATTTTCTACACAAAACGAAACAGTTTGTATATCGACGATAGCACGTTGATCCTCTTGTTTCGTCGCATATACCGCCTCTTCTAACATCGTTAATGCGGCGCGCGCATCACCGTTTGCCCCTTCTGCAATCATAACAAGCGCTTCATCACTTATATCAATATGCCAATTTCCAAGTCCTCGTTTCGGATCATGAAGAGCTCGACGTAATAGCTCTATCGTTTGTTCTTTTGTTAAAGGATGCAGCTGTTTAATTTGCCCTAAACGACTACGAACAGCTGGGTTGATGGAATGAAACGGATTTTCAGTCGTCGCACCAACGAGTGTAACGAGCCCGTTTTCAACGTGCGGCAATAAATAATCTTGTTGCGCCTTTGTAAAGCGATGGATTTCGTCAATAAATAAAATGACGTTGCCGTGAAAACGAGCATCAGCTACAATCTCCTCTATTTCTTTTTTCCCTGCCGTCGTGGCATTTAATGTATAAAACGGGCGCTGTAACGTGCCAGCGATCGCATAAGCGAGCGATGTTTTCCCAACACCTGGTTGACCGTAAAGTAAAAGGGAAGGGACGTACCCATTTTTGATCATACGATACAATGCTGTATGCGCTCCAATAACATGATCTTGCCCGACGACTTCATCAATCGTACGCGGACGCATGCGATAAGCAAGAGGTTCTTTCATTTGTCTCCCTCCACCTTACAGCGCCAGCGCTGCCCGTAGCGCCGGGACGAACTGACGCATATCGCTTTGTTGTAAATAAAAAAGAAACGCTTCAACAATTGCTTTTCGCGGCTCATCTTTTTTTATTTCTGCTTCCAACTGTTCGAGCAACTCAATCATTGCGCGATCGGTCGTTTCTTCAATCATTTGCGTCACGATCATAAGCGCTCGCTCTTTTTCGGCTTGCGCATCGTGAGCAAATAGCGGCACATCATGTTCTAAACTATCGACGAGCGCATCAAGCCGCCGCATTAAAAACGGCGCTAACCGTTGAAAAGAAAACGGTTTTTGTTCAAAGAGGGCAAAAAACAAATATTCTTTTACCATTCCATTTAACATGATGGCGCAATCGAGTACAAACGGGCGGATGCGCTCACCGTACATATTTATGAGCGATTGAACGTACCAGTCAAATAAATGAGAACGAATGCGCAAAACGAGGGCGTGAACATCTTCGCTTACTTTTTGAGCGTGATCGCCCATATGCATTTGTACAATTTCTTTATGTTGTTCAAACGCTTCAATTTGTAGGGAAAGTTGCTTTAAAAATTTTTCTCGCGCCGTTAACGAACGGTCTGATGCAATGTGTGCAAACTGTTGAAACAACTGATCGTAATGGTATTGAAAAATAGATAATACAATTTCTTCTTTCGATTTGAAATAGTTGTATAGCGACCCTTTAGCTAAATGACTATGTTCAGCAATTTCTTGCATCGATGTCGCATGATACCCTTTTTCTGCAAATAGCTTCATGGCGACTTCAATAATTTGCTCTTTTCTACTCATACCGCCCCATCCTTACTGTTCGTTTCTTCGTTTTATTATAGCACAACAGGCTGACCTTTCAGTCAGCCTGTTGCATGTCGCATTACGCTCGGCGTTCTTTTTTCGCTTGACGGAAGAAAAATAATTCGTATACAACCGGAACGAGAATTAACGTCAGCAACGTCGACGATGTCAATCCACCAATGACCGTAATCGCTAATCCTTTAGAAATAAGCGTACCGGACGACTTCGTCAGCGCGAGTGGAATGAGTGCAGCAACCGTTGCAAATGCCGTCATTAAAATCGGGCGTAATCGCGTCTTTCCTGCTTCAATTAACGCTTGACGAATCGTCATTCCTTTTTGCTCGCGATTTTGACCGATTCGGTCAACGAGAACGATCGCATTTGTTGTAACAATTCCAATAAGCATAAGTAAACCGATCATTACGCTTACCGACATCGGCTCATTAGCGATAAACAATCCGAGCAATGAACCGATTGGGACGAACACGAGCGATGATAAAATGATAAACGGAATACGCGCTTTTCCGAACGTAATTAACATCGTAATGTAAACGAGTCCGATAGCTACAACCATCGCTAAACCAAGCTGTTGAAACGTTTCTACCGTTTCATCGCTTCCGCCTCCGCCTTCGAGAGAAACATCTTTTGGTAAGTCCACTTCATTTTTTACACGATTAATGACATCTTGAGTTACTTTTTGAATGTTGTCTCCGACAATTTGCGCAGACACACGGGCGAACACTTTTCCATCAAGTTTTTGAATGGACGTAAACGTATCTACTTCTTTTACTTCCGCAAGTTCGCTTACAGGTACAGGGCCAAATTTCGTAAAAATGAGCGTCTTCTCTAGCTGTTCAAGCGACGTCATTTGCTCATCGTACGACAGTTGCACAGTCCGCTCTTCTCCATCCAATGTTAACGTACCGACTTGAACTGGACGCGTTTGATCAGCGATTGTTCCGAGAATTTGGAATCCGGAAACGCCATATTGTGCCGCTTTTTGTGGGTCGATGTTTACAACGACTTGTTTTTGTTTATCAGCAAAGTTGTTTGTCACATATTTCAAATCGTCGCGCATTTTTAAGTAAGCTTCTACGTCTTTTGCCGCTTGTTGCAACGCTGTTAAGTTCGTTGAATACAAATCAATGTTAACGTTATTGTTTGACGGTGGTCCACCAGATTGTAGCTCTTGCACACCTACTTTTGCCCCTTTAACCTCCGCTTGCACAATATTTTCCATATCTCGTTCTAGCTCTTTAATAAACGCGCTGACGTTGGCACTTTCTTTGAGCGTAATAAAGTAGTTTGCTTGATTTTTCCGTTTTAAGCCGCTACGGAAATCGCGCGTACCAATTCCAGCTGTTACTTCTTTAATTTCTTTCTTTTCGTTGAACATCTTTTCGATTTTTAATGATACATCGTTCGTTTTTTCCAACGGTGTTGAAGATGGAAGTTCAACCGCTGCAATTAATGTTTTTTGTTCTTCATTTGGAATAAATGTAAATCCAAGTTTCGGAACGATCGCAAATGAACCGCCGAGCAGTAAAACGGATAAAAATAAGACGAGCCGTTTATGATCGAGCGCCCATTCAATCGCTTTACCGTATATACGTTGTAGCGCTCCTTCTTTTTCTTCTGGCGGCACTTTTTTAAATGAAAACTTCGCTAAAATTGGAACGATCGTAATTGCAACAACGAGTGACATTAAGAGCGAAAAGACGATTGTTAATGCAAACGGCAAGAAAAACTCACCGGTTACACCGCCGACAAATCCGAGCGGCAAAAACACGACAACAGTCGTAATCGTCGATGACGTAATCGCCTTTAAAATTTCTTTCGTTGAATCTTCGACAAGCTCATCCGTCATTCCAGACTTTGACTTGCGCACGCGTCGGAAAATGTTTTCAATGACAACAATGCTATCGTCAACTACGCGTCCGACCGCCACCGCCATTCCACCGAGCGTCATAATATTTAAAGAAATGTCCATGCGTTGTAAGAAAATTGATGCAACGAGTAAAGATAGCGGAATAGAAATGATCGCAATTATTGTTGCACGTACGTTTCGTAAAAAGACGAGCACGGCAATAGATGCAAATAACGCACCGAGCAAGCCTTCGCGCACGAGCGTTTCCACTGACTTTTTAATTCCCTCGGCGGAATCGAAGCCGATCGCATAGTCTATTTTATCTTTATACTTGTCAAGCACGTTTAACTCTGTTTCAGCTACTTCAACCGTATTCGCATCTTGTTTTTTCGTAAGCGCCATCGATAGCGACGGTTGTAGATTGTAACGCGTGATTTCTCCTTGTTCTGTCACAGGTGCAATGGTAGCGACGTCTTTTAACGTAATGGTCGTCGGCGCTTCTTGACCGCTCGCCGGCGCACCTGGTGATGCGTCCATAAGCGGCGAAGATAAAGGTAAGTTTTCAAGCTGTTTGATCGTTTCAATTTTTTGCTGAACGCGAATCGGAATTTGTAACGTCTCTGTTTGCACGTTACCAGCCGGGAAAGCTAAAAACTTTTCATTAATTTGCTCTTTAATTTGCGTCAAACTCAGCCCATATTGCAATGCTTTTTGTTTATCTACAGTAATTTGAATCAAGTTTTCTTCCATCCCGCCGACCGAAATGGAATTGACACCGTTAATTTTTTTTAACTCAGGAACGATTGTATCATCTAACAATTGCTGGACGTTCGTATCCCCTTTAGCGAACAGCGAAATGTTATAAATCGGGAACGTCCCGAACGAGAAACGGTTCACTTTCGTCTGCACGTTTTCCGGCAAGTTCGCTTCTTTCATGAGCGACTCAACTTGCCGCTCTACCTCTTCCATATCTGTATTAAAAGGAAATTCGAGGTTAATAATCGCGATACTTTCAAACGATGTACTTTGAAGTTTTTTTACTCCTTCAATGGCTTTCAACTTTTCTTCTAACTTTGTTGTAACTTGCTCATTCATATCTTCTGGTGAAGCCCCGGGTAAATGACTTCAACAGATAGCTTCGGAAATTTAATGTTTTGTAACAAGTCTACTTTTAAAGAAGAAAACGAATATAGTCCGCCTAATATGAGTAAAA
>OFGS01000196.1_pt1 | contig 14941 bp, 18 predicted proteins | sample 1521851 | NCBI WGS metagenome assembly OFGS01 (sample SAMEA3142070, study PRJEB24117) | hot springs metagenome
TTCATCACCTATATTCATCTTACCATAACATACAAAAAAAAGCCGATGATCCGCTCTATGCAGATCATCAGCTATAGATTATCCAATACTACCTTCCATTTCAAACTTAATGAGACGGTTCATTTCAACCGCGTATTCCATTGGCAATTCTCTCGTAAATGGCTCAATAAAGCCCATGACGATCATTTCTGTCGCTTCTTGTTCGGAAATGCCGCGGCTCATTAAATAAAATAGTTGTTCTTCCGATACTTTCGATACTTTCGCTTCGTGTTCAAGCGAAATGTTGTCATTTAAAATTTCATTGTATGGGATTGTATCAGATGTTGACTGATTATCCATAATGAGCGTATCACACTCGATGTTAGAGCGAGAACCGTCCGCTTTTCGCCCGAAATGGACAATGCCGCGATATGTTACTTTTCCGCCTTGTTTTGAGATGGATTTAGAGACGATCGTCGACGACGTGTTTGGTGCTAAGTGAATCATTTTTGCACCAGCATCTTGATGTTGACCTTTACCTGCAATCGCAATCGAAAGCGTCAAACCGCGCGCCCCTTCTCCTTTTAAAATGACGGCTGGATATTTCATCGTTAATTTTGAACCGATATTTCCGTCGATCCATTCCATCGTTGCGTTTTCTTCGCATACGGCGCGTTTTGTAACGAGGTTGAAGACGTTGTTTGCCCAGTTTTGAATCGTCGTATAACGACAATATGCTCCTTTTTTCACGATAATTTCAACGACCGCACTATGCAGTGAGTTTGTTGTATAAACAGGCGCTGTACAGCCTTCAACGTAATGAACGTGCGCCCCTTCATCAACGATGATGAGCGTCCGTTCAAATTGCCCCATATTTTCCGAGTTAATGCGGAAATATGCTTGCAATGGCGTATCTACTTTTACACCTTTTGGAACGTAAATAAATGAACCGCCAGACCAAACAGCTGAGTTGAGGGCTGCAAATTTATTATCTGTCGGTGGGACGACTTTCGCCCAATGCTCGCGGAACAACTCTTCATTTTCTTTTAAAGCAGAGTCTGTATCTTTAAAAATAACACCTAACTTTTCCAAATCTTCTTTCATGTTGTGATATACAACTTCCGATTCGTATTGTGCGGATACCCCAGCTAAATATTTTTGTTCTGCTTCTGGAATGCCAAGCTTATCAAACGTCGCCTTAATTTCTTCAGGCACTTCATCCCATGAACGACCGGACTTTTCTGATGGCTTGACGTAATACGTAATTTCATCGAAATCTAAACTTGATAAATCGCCACCCCATTGCGGCATCGGCATACTGTAAAAAATATCTAACGCTTTCAAGCGAAATTCAAGCATCCACTCTGGCTCATTTTTCATGCGTGAAATTTCTTCAACAATTTCACGCGTTAATCCGCGCTCAGCGCGGAATACAGATACGTCTTTATCGGCGAAACCGTATTTATATTCACCGATTTCTGGCATTTTTTTCGCCATCTCGTTCGCCTCCTTGTTTTATGACTATCCTTGCTGCTCATTCAACCCTTTTTCCATCGCTTTCCACGCTAACGTCGCGCATTTAATGCGCGCCGGAAACTTCGATACCCCTTGAAGCGCTTCAATGTCGCCTAAATCAATCGAATCATCGTACTCTTTTCCTTGCATCATATTTGAAAAAATAGTCGACAGCTTAAACGCTTCTTCAATCGTTTTTCCTTTAATCGCCTCTGTCATCATCGATGCAGATGACATCGAAATGGAGCAACCTTCTCCTTCAAACTTAGCATCAACAATTTTCCCATCTTCTACTTTCAACGTTAAGTGAATACGATCTCCGCACGTCGGATTGTTCATGTTAATATCGACGTGCTCGCCTTCCAATACCCCACGATTTCGCGGGTTTTTGTAATGATCCATAATGACTTGCCGATATAACGTATCTAAATGGCTATTAAAAGACATAGCTAAAATACTCCTTCGTTTTCTTTAATGCTGAAACGAGTATATCAATTTCTTCTTCTGTGTTATACAAATAAAAACTTGCCCGTGCAGTCGCCGTCACATTTAACCATTTCATAAGCGGCTGCGCACAATGATGGCCAGCTCGCACCGCAATGCCTTCCGCATCTAAAACAGTGGCAACATCGTGCGGATGCACCCCATCAATATTAAACGTCACAAGCCCTGCCCGTTCTTTCGGGCCATAAATAGTTAGTCCTTCAACGGTTGAAAGCTGTTCAAGCGCATATTGTGCCAGGCGATGTTCATGCTCGGCAATATGCTGTAAACCTACTTGCTCAAGAAAATCAATTGCCGCTCCTAACCCGATCGCTCCTGCGATAATCGGCGTACCGCCTTCAAATTTCCATGGAAGCTCCTTCCATGTTGACTCATACAAGCCGACAAAATCGATCATTTCCCCACCAAATTCCACCGGCTCCATTTGCTCAAGCAAATGTTTTTTGCCATATAACACGCCAATGCCTGTCGGTCCGCACATTTTATGCCCAGAAAACGCATAAAAGTCGCAATCGAGCTCTTGCACGTTCACTTTCATATGCGGCGTGCTTTGTGCTCCGTCGACGACCATGACAGCGCCGTGCTTATGGGCAATTTGTGCAATTTCCTTCACCGGATTGATTGTGCCGAGCACGTTTGATACGTGCATGACCGCAACAATTTTTGTGTTTGGCGTGACTGTTTGTTCCACATCTTCTATACGAATCGTTCCGTCAGGCTGAAGCGGAATATATTTTAATGTCGCACCTGTTTGTTTAGCCACTTGTTGCCACGGGATGATGTTACTATGATGCTCCATGTACGTAATGACGATTTCGTCGCCTGCCCGAACGTTCGCTCGTCCATAGCTAGCTGCCACGAGGTTAATCGCTGTTGTCGTCCCGCGTGTAAAAATAATTTCTTCCATCGAAGCAGCACCGATGAAGCGGCGCACTTTTTCGCGCGCCCCTTCGTATGCGTCGGTTGCCTTCGTACCGAGCGTATGCACACCGCGATGAACGTTTGAATTGTATTGACGATAATAGTTGTCAATCGCTTCAATGACTGGCAATGGCTTTTGTGACGTCGCTGCGCTATCTAAATAAACGAGCGGTTTACCGTTTACTTGTTGATCTAAAATCGGGAATAGTTGACGAAGTTCTTTTACGTTCATCACTTAACTTTCCTTTCGATCACTTCAATTAATTGTTTTTTCACACGCTCAATAGGAATTTCATTAACGACAGGTGCTAAAAAGCCGTGAATAATTAATCGCTCAGCTTCTACTTTCGGAATGCCGCGGCTCATTAAGTAATATAGTTGCGTCGGATCAACACGACCGACAGATGCGGCGTGTCCTGCTGTCACATCATCTTCATCAATTAACAAGATCGGGTTCGCATCCCCGCGCGCTTTTGGACTTAACATGAGCACGCGAGACTCTTGTTCAGCGTTTGATTTCGACGCACCGTGTTCAATTTTTCCGATCCCGTTGAAAATCGATGTCGCTTCATCTCTCACGACACCGTGCTTTAAAATGTATCCTTCCGTATGCTTGCCGTAATGAATCACACTCGTTGTAAAGTTTTGCACTTGCTCACCGCGGCCCACAACGACCGTTTTCGTATCCCCAAGTGACCCATCACCAATGAGGCGCGTCACGTTTTCTGAAATCGTATTCCCGTCATTCATTAAGCCGAGCGCCCACTCAATGCGCGCATGACGACCTGTGATTCCGCGACGGTTCACGTACGTTGTCGTCCCTTTCGCTAAACTATCGACCGCACCGAAAAATACGTGGGCGTCGTCAAGCGCGAACACTTCCGCAACGATGTTGACGATCGCTTGCGAACGTTCGCATGTTGAAATGTAGTTTTCAACGTACGTCACTTTACTTCCGACATCAGCAACAATGATGACGTGGTTAAACAGCGCTTCCGCTTTTTCATGCACATATACCGCCTGCAAAGGAACGTCGATTTGAACGTGCTTTGGCACATATACGAACACTCCACCGTTGACAAGCGCCGCATGAAGGGCAGTGAGACGGTGCTCATTTACTTTGACGCCGTCCATAAAATATTTTTGTACAAGCTCGCTATGCTCGCGGACAGCTGTTGCTAAGTCTGTGAAAATAACACCTTTTTCTTTTAATTCATCAGCAAGCGATACGTATGCACATGTATGATCGCGCTGCACATATACGTTTTTTTGCTCCTCAGCTATATCGATGAGCACTTTTACTTGTTCAGGTAGCTCTTCTAGCGAAGAAAGTGGCGCGCTTTCAACGAGATGAACAGAAAATTGTGTGAAGTTCCAACGATCGATTTTCGTTTTGTCTGGCTTCGGTAATGGCAATTGTTCCGCTTGCGCAAGAGCTTGTAAGCGAACGTTTAAAAGCCAGTCCGGTTCTCCGCGCCCTTCAGAAAATGAGCGCACATACTGTTGGTCGAATGGTAGTTTCGTCTCAATCATCCTAAATCCTCCTAACGCTTACGCTTCTTGCTCAACGACTTCATCTTCAATGCCTAGCTCTCTTTTAATCCAATCATATCCTTCTGCTTCAAGACGTTGGGCTAATTCTGGACCGCCTGATTTGACGATACGTCCTTGCATCATGACGTGTACGTAATCTGGTGTAATGTAGTTTAACAATCGTTGATAATGCGTAATGATTAAACAGCCAAAGTCGCTATTGCGCATGTCATTTACACCTTTTGCGACAACTTTTAATGCATCGATATCAAGACCAGAGTCAATTTCATCTAAAATAGCAATTTTCGGCTGCAACATCATAAGTTGTAAAATTTCGTTCCGCTTTTTCTCCCCGCCCGAGAACCCTTCATTCAAGTAGCGGTGAGCCATATCTGGATTCATTTCTAAAAATGCCATTTTTTCATCGAGCTGACGAATGAATTTCATTAATGAAATTTCATTCCCTTCCCCGCGACGTGCGTTAATCGCTGAACGGAGAAAATCAGCATTCGTCACACCGCTAATCTCGCTCGGATATTGCATCGCTAAAAAGAGACCCGCACGAGCACGCTCGTCTACTTCCATTTCTAATACGTCTTCACCGTCTAATGTAATGCTCCCTTTTGTTACTTCATATTTTGGATGGCCCATAATCGCCGCCGATAATGTCGATTTTCCCGTTCCGTTCGGTCCCATGATCGCATGGAACTCGCCGCCTTTAATTTCAAGGTTAACCCCTTTTAAAATTTCTTTCCCGTCAATTGCAACGTGAAGATCTTTAATCGTTAATGTTGCCATAAAAAAATACCTCCAGTTTCGCTTATGTTCATAAAAACGTAATTCTCACTTTATTCTCATTACAATTTTATAACAGATGAAAAGTATTAGCAACCTTATTGCAAGCATTTTGATACTTTTTTGTTTCAAAAGTTTGCTCGTTTTATCACATATGTAAAAAAGGTAGGGAATCCCTACCCTTTAATGCATGCGAGTAAATTCATTGACACATTGTCGGACGAGCGTGACCGCTTGACTCATCGTCGCCCCTCCAGCTAAAGCAGATGCGACAGCACACGCTTCAAATATTTCTTTCTCTGTCGCCCCTTCATCGATGCACCCTTTCGTATGATAAATGGTACAATATTCATCTTGTTTAGCGACACTAATCGCTAGTGCAATGAGCTGTTTTTCTTTCTTTGATAACGCTCCTTCAGCAAAACAAGCTTCCGTAAATGCATTAAACGCTCGTCCAACATGAGGCATTTGTTGCGTGAACGTGCCTAGCCCTTGCTTATATTCGTGTAAACATTGTTCCATCGACATATGCACTCCTCCTTCCTTTTTATCATGCGTCGTTTTCGAGAAAATATAAAAGGACGCCCGAATGGACATCCTTATTTCGTTGCTGGAATAACAGCACCATTATATTTTTGTAAAATAAAGTCTTGGATTTCTTTTGATTGCAACACTTCAACAAGCGTTTGAATTTCTTTACGGTTTTCATCGCCTTTACGAACCGCGATAATGTTCACGTATGGGTTGTTTTCTGGCGATTCGACGGCGATCGGATCTTTTGCTGGATCTAAGCCGGCATCTAACGCATAGTTGGCGTTAATTAATACCGCATCCCCTTCATCATTTTTATACACTTGCGGAAGCAATCCTGCCTCAACATCCGCTTCAAATACTAAATTTTTCGGATTTTCAACGATGTCATCAATTGTTGCTTTCGTCTTATCGACACCTTCTTTTAATCGAATTAACCCTTTTTCTTCAAGCATCGATAAAATACGACCATGATCGGCAACAGAGTTACTCATAATAATTTTCGCACCGTTTGGTAGCTCTTCAAGACTTTTGTATTTTTTTGAATATACGCCAATCGGCTCAATATGAATACCACCTGCATTCACAAAGTCATAACCATGTTCTTTCATTTGAGCTTCTAAATAAGGAATGTGTTGGAAATAGTTCGCATCTAACTCTTTATCCGCTAACGCTTTGTTTGGTAGTACGTAATCTTGGAACGTCACAATTTCTAGTTCAATTCCTTTTTCTTTTAAAATTGGTTTTGCTTTTTCTAAAATTTCTGCATGTGGTACGTTTGATGCACCGATGACAAGCTTGTTCGTTTTTTCCTCTGCACTTTCATTGTTTCCGCAAGCTGCGAGCGCGAAAACGATCATGGCAGCAACAAGTAAAGAAAGCCACTTTTTCATTTGTTTTTCCTCCTTTTATCGTTTATCTATTTTAGAAGTGACAAAGTCACCAATAAACTGAATGATAAAGACGATGACTAAAATGAGCACTGTTGCAACGAGCGTCACATCGTTATTGTTACGTTGGAACCCTTCCAAATAAGCTAAGTTGCCAAGCCCACCAGCGCCGACAACTCCCGCCATCGCCGTATAACCAACGAGAGCGATCGCTGTGACGGTAATCCCAGATACAAGGGCAGGAAGCGCTTCAGGAAGGAGCACTTTCCAGATGATTGTCGTTGTCGTTGCCCCCATCGCCTTTGCCGCTTCAATAACCCCCTTATCAATTTCACGAAGCGCAATTTCGACCATGCGCGCATAAAATGGAGCCGCTCCAATAATGAGCGCCGGCAGTGCCGCATTGGCGCCAAGAATCGTACCGACAACAAACTTAGTAAATGGGATGAGTAAAATAATTAAAATGATGAACGGAATCGAACGGAAAATGTTAACAAACGATGCGATAACGCCGTTAATGACACGATTTTCCCATATGTTTCCCTTTGACGTTAAAAAGAGTAACAATCCAAGCAAAATGCCGAGCACAAACGTCGCGGCAACTGAAATAGCTGTCATATATAACGTTTCCGTTGTTGCCGCCCATATTTTATCCCAAACGACGTTCGGAAATAGCTCATTCCACATTCGCCAACACCTCCACTCCAACTTCTTGCTGGCGAATAAAAGCGAGCGCTCGCTCGATTTCTTCATTCGCACCGTCTAAATGAACGAACAACACCCCGTATGAACCGTGATGCGTTTGCGAAATTTTCCCTTGCAAAATGTTCACGTTCAAATCGAATTGTCGAATGATGTGCGTGATGAGCGGTTGCTCAGCTGCTTCGCCGACAAATGTAAGCTGTACAACTTTTCCATTTGGATATCGCTCAAGAAGATGCAACATCGCTTCTTTCGTTTCTTCCGGCTCAGTTACTTGTTGAACGAAACGCTTCGTAATCAGCTGCTCCGGCTTACGAAACACATGAAGCACTTCACCCATTTCAACGATTTTTCCGTTTTCCATGACCGCTACACGATCACAAATTTTACGAATGACGTGCATTTCATGAGTAATTAATACGATCGTTAAACCGAGACGTTTATTAATGTCGACGAGCAAATCTAAGATGGAATCTGTCGTTTGTGGGTCGAGCGCTGACGTTGCCTCGTCGCACAACAACACTTTTGGATTGTTCGCTAACGCGCGCGCAATGCCGACGCGCTGCTTTTGTCCTCCGCTCAATTGCGACGGATACGCGTCTTCCCTTCCTTGCAGTCCGACAAGTTGAATTAGTTCATCAACGCGCTTCATTCGCTCCTCTTTCGGAACACCGGCAATTTCGAGAGGGAATGCAATATTTTCGCGCACTGTTCGCGACCAAAGTAAATTGAAATGTTGGAAAATCATCCCGATTTGCTGGCGCGCTTGTCGCAATTGTTTTCCGCCAATTTTTCCGATCTCCTTGCCATCAACGATGACTTCGCCGCTCGTTGGCTTTTCTAATCCGTTTAATAACCGAATGAGCGAACTTTTTCCTGCGCCGCTATAACCGATAATGCCAAAAATTTCCCCTGCTTCAATACGCAAGTTCACACGATCAACAGCGGTCACATGTCCACTTGCTGCTTTATACACTTTTGTTACGTTTGATAAAGTAATCACGTTGCTGTCACCTTCCTTCCATGAAAAAAGCCTTTCTGCTCAAGAGAACAGAAAGGCGCGAATCGTCCGTTCTGTCTCTTATCTCTCAAAGCGAACGCTTTGTGTGAATTGGCACCATTTCAGCAGCGCTGACGGTTGCCGGGTTTCATCGGGCACATCCCTCCACCTCTCTTGATAAGAGCGCTTTTAAACGCTTTATTCAGTTAACGTTTTAATACGTTCAAGAACCATTTTAAACTACGAAGGTGATTATATCATCGAAAGAAGGATGGTGTCAATAATTTTTTTGTAACTATTTATCCACGTTACCAAGTGAACCGAATATATAGGCGCACTTTACAGCTTTAACATAGGAAATCGCTACCCTTCAGATGTCGGGCTATGAACCCCCACTTTGTTATGTGAAAAGGTAAGAGGCTGAACTAAGCCGCATTAGCGTTTTAGATCAGCCTCTCAAAAAATAAAGTTAGATCTTTCAATTGTATACATATATAGTTACATGCTAAACGGATCCTTTAATTACATTCTTCTTTTGTAATTCTAATCGTTACATAAACTTTATGAAATGAGTCATAGTAGTCGGCTTGTGCAACACTGGAAGTATACCATTTATCAACTAATTTCAAGTAAGAGTCGGTGTTTTCTAAAGAATAAATCCCCGTAATCGTAGAAGTCTTAGTTGTTAGATTTCGATCATAAGTAACTGTCATTGTGACCGTACCATACATACTCTGAACTGTTTTCGTCTTTTTATTTCCTCGAACGATAGTATCAAGTGGGGTAATTTTTGACTTTGAATTGCTTAAATTGGCTATTGAACTCCCTACTGTAGGAGTAACTGTAATTGTTACATTCCCCTCTTTATATACTTGCTTCTGGAGAGTACTAGCTTCAGTTGTAATTAACGATCCAAAAAACCCCTCTAATGACAGGGTAAAAGCAAATGCTAGGGTAGTAGCTAAAACCAAATTTTTAAATTTAATTTTCATTACTTTTTCTCCTCACATCGTATATTTACTCATAATGCTAGTTGAACATCAGTACCGTGGATTTTAGAGATCTTAATTCTTATTTAATTGATTACTCATCCGAGATATGCTATGTTAGCCTGTTTTAGATAAAAATCGGAAGTTCTTTATTTTAACTTATACATTGCTTATGCTCCTCCTAACTTCAAAAAATAGCTGATCAGCTATTTTCAATTTATCAAGAATAAAAAAAAAAAAAATCAGTATTTTCCGCCAATTTTTTGGCGAAAATCCGCCATTTTCTTCAAAATAAATGACAAAGTTTATTAAATGAAGTAGAATTTAGGAAAAGAGTAGAGAGGGAAATCGCATGACTATTCGTACATTGCTTGTTGATTCCGATCCTGTCTATTTGCTTGGTTTGGAAAAATTATTAGAAGAAGAGAGAGGAATAACTATTGTCGGTTCTATTTCTTGTATTGATTCACTAGAGACTCTCATACATATACATGTACCAGATGTCATTGTGATAAATATGCACATGCACATAATAAAAGTATTGGACTGGATAAAAAGTGCGAAGAAAACACACCCTATGATAAATGTCATTACGCTATGCAACTATCCACCATTCGCTCTATGTGCATATGAAGCAGGTGTATCCGTGATATTATCAAAAGAAAAAGTTTCTACTCATTTGGCACATGCGATTCGCCACAGCAATGAAGGAGAGAGACTTCTTTTACTTGACAGTGAAGCTACATGTCACATGACAAGTTGTTTGACAAAAATTGAAATAGATATATTACAAATGTTAGCAGACGATAAAACAAGTGTACAAATCAGCGAACATCTAAATATGAGTAAACGAACGTTTGAACGGCACCTTTCTTCTATTTTCGAAAAATTAGGGGTTTTGTCACGAACAGGAGCGGTTGCTCAAGCGCTACGATGGCAACTCATAAAATGAAAGGTGCTAGTCGAAAAATCTAACTAGCACCTTTCATCCCTACACCCGCGAATACATCGACCGTACACCTGTTGCCGCTTCGATCGCTTGTTCTAAGTCTTCGATTAAATCATCCACATTTTCAATACCAACAGATAAACGAATCATATCTTCTGTTACACCAGATGCTTTCAAATCTTCTGCGCTTAGTTGTTGATGCGTTGTGCTTGCCGGATGAATAATTAAACTTTTTGCATCACCAACGTTTGCCACATGTGACCAAAGCTTCACATTGTTAATAAGCGCAGCTCCTGCTTCCCTTCCACCTTGAATGCCAAAAACGACGACTGCTCCTGCCCCTTTCGGCATATATTTTTTCGCTAGCTCTTTCGCTGGATGGTTGTCATGTTCAGGATACAACACCCAACGAACAGCTGGATGACTATCTAAATATGCAACAATTTTTCTTGTGTTTTCAATATGTTCTTTCATGCGCACGTGCAACGTTTCAAGCCCCAAATTAAATTGAAAGGCGTTGAATGGGCTAATCGCTGGTCCTAAATCGCGCAACAACTGCACACGTGCTTTCACAATATACGCTGCCGCTCCGATGTCTGCATAGATAAGGTTATGATAGCTCGGATCTGGTGTCGTAAACGCTGGAAACTTTGGCGAGTTCCAGTCAAACTTCCCACCATCGACAATGATGCCCCCTAGCGTCGTCCCGTTGCCAAGCAACCATTTCGTGGCAGAATGAACAACAATGTCTGCTCCATGCTCAATCGGACGGCAAAGATACGGCGTCGCAAACGTATTATCGATAATGAGTGGGACACCTGCTTCATGAGCAATGTTTGCAACTGCTTCAATATCTAACACATGCAAACTCGGATTGCCGACTGTCTCCGCAAAAATAGCTTTCGTTTTCGGTGTAATCGCAGCACGGAAATTTTCTGGATCAGCTGGATCAACAAAATGAGTCGTAATGCCGTATTTCGGTAACGTATTTGCAAACAAATTGTACGTCCCTCCATACAGCGTAGAAGCAGACACAATATCATCCCCGGCTTGAGCGACGTTTAAAATGGCCATCGTAATCGCCGCCATGCCGCTCGCCACTGCTAAAGCCCCTATCCCACCTTCAAGCTTTGCTACTCGTTCTTCAAATACGGTCACTGTTGGATTATGAATGCGCGTATAAATGTATCCTGCTTCTTTTAATGCAAATAAGTTTGCCGCATGCTCTGTGCTGTCAAACAAATATGCATTTGACTGATAAATCGGTACCGCACGCGCTTTCGTTACAGGATCAGTTTGTAGTCCTCCATGCACAGCAATCGTTTCGAATTTCATCATTTCTCCCCCTGACCGAATAATTGAATATTTTGAATTTTAACACGACAAACAACGCTCGTCAACGAACAAGATCGTACGGTTTACCGAGAAAGAACACCGATTCTAATAATAAAATGTGGCGAAACGATGCTGTGACGGACAATTCGTTTAATCGAAGTTGTTGCTGGAGCTTTAAAGACCCTTGCAATAGCGACATAATTGCCTGTGCCGAACCACGAATCGTTATGACTCGATCCCCATTCGCTTTTTCAACACGTTGAATTCCTTCTTTTGATATGCTTAATAAAATTTGCCCGCTTTCCCATTGCAATTGAATATATAAACCGTCATTTGGTAAAATTGGTGTTAACATATTCATACAACCGCCCCCGTCCCATGTATTGTCGTATTCATTGTTTCCATACGAGGACGGTGAGTTCCTTCTATAACTGCTCGACAAATGTCTTCCTTCCTCGTCAATTTCCCAAGAAACATGTCGAAAGCTGGCTTATTCAGCCAGCTTTCGCAACGTTTCATATACATGTGGAACAGAATGAAAGGCGTATATTTTTTTTACGAGTTCGCCGCGCTTAAAAATAAGTAAACAAGGAACGCTTTCAATATGCCATTCGATCGCTTTGTCAGGCACATAATTTAAGTCTTGACGCTCAAATGTGATATTTGGCAATAACTGTTCAAGCACGTCAACCATACGACTTGCCACTTGACACGTGCCGCATAATGGCGTGTACATATAAACGACCTTCACAACCATCACACAACTTTCTACAAATATTGTGCGTGTACATCGATATTTGCACTTAATAATACGACCGCAATATGATGTTTCGGAGCAGCTGCAACTTCACGATACATTTTATCAATATATAAGTGCTCAGCTTGCGGAAACTCACGTCGAAGTTGGCGACGCAATTTTTCTCCCGCCTCATCCGAGTCAACTAAAATGTACACATCTTTATCGTACAAAGCATCAATCAATTCATCAAGTTTGGCAGTACCGAGCGTCCCGTTTGTACATATAATTTCTACTGGCTCACTAATAATGCTTTCGATCTTTCTTTTATCTGACCGCCCCTCGACAATAATTACTTTTTCCACCTCAATGATCCCCATCGTCATCACCTTGCACATTCATTTATGTATATTATATTCGTTATGTTGCACTTTTTCTCCTTTTATGAAATCGAAAAGGGCAGCGATGTCGCTGCCCTTTAACACCAACCACCTTCTGTGTCGCAATCCACATATTTTGCATCTGGATGTTCAGTAACTGTCACCGTTTTCAAAATGCGCCCTTGTTGTTCTACATATCCGCTTTTCAGCTTGAATTCGTTCGTTTCCTGAGCAAACTCTCCAACACATTCGTTGTCATAAAACAGCTGAAAACTTCCATGCTTATTTAATTTCCCAACAACATCGTTTGTAATATCAATTGTTTTTTGTTTCAACAAAAAAGACACCCCTGTGTTGTAGGGTGCCCTGCGATTTGTTTTTTAGTCTTGATTAATCATTTGTTCGTATTGTTCAGCAGTTAGTAGGTTGTCTACTTCGCTCATATCGCTTGGCTCGATGACGATCATCCACGCTTTATCATACGGTGATTCATTCACGTACTCTGGATTATCGTTTAACTCTTCATTCACAGCTATCACTTTGCCACTGATCGGTGCATATAGTTCAGATACTGTTTTTACTGATTCAACGCTACCAAATGGCTCGTTTGCTGTGAGTTGTGCGCCGACTTCTGGCAACTCAACAAATACGATATCGCCGAGTTCCGATTGGGCAAAATCTGTAATACCAATGCGAACCGTATCCCCCTCGACACGCACCCATTCATGTTCTTGTGAATAACGCAGCTCTTTTGGAATGCTCATCGTTGTCCCTCCAACACATTGTTTTCCTTTTCATCATACACGATTTTCGACACGATTTCACGACAATTTAAACATTTCATGATATTTTTGTTCGTCAAATCCGACAATGACTTGCTCTCCATTTGTGATGATTGGACGCTTAATTAACATGCCGTCCGATGACAACAATTGTAACATTTCTTCTTCTGTCATCGTCTTTAATTTGTCTTTTAATCCAAGTTCACGATACTTCATGCCACTCGTATTAAAAAATTTTTTCAAATCAAGCCCACTTTTTTCATATAACGTCCGCAACTGCTCTTTTGACGGGGGCTGTTCTACAATATGTACAGCTTGTACGGAAATGTTGTTGTCATCTAGCCATTTTTTCGCCTTGCGACATGTGCCGCATTTTGGATACCAATAAAATGTCGTCATTTTCTCACCTCATCATCCTTATGTACAATAACAAAGCGAAAGTACCAGACGATGTGTCTGGTACTTCCATTATTACACAACATATCGCTCTGCTTCAATTAACGTTGCTGCCGCCTCACGTTTTTTCGCAATGACGTTGATTGGCGTATGGCGCGTTAATTTCCGCAACGCCGATAGCATCATGCGCAACATGTCCCCATGTTCCACAGCAACGATCGTTTCTTTCGCATGCGCTTCAATTTCATAAAACGCTTCTTGGCAGAAAATTTGTGTGTACAATACTTTTTGTTTATTTTTCTCAACCCCAGATTGCGCAATTGCTTTTTCCGTACGCAATAGTGCTGACTCCATCGCATACACGTTGCTGACAATATCTGCAATATTTACAAGCACTTCTTGTTCTTTTTCAAGTTTCGGACCGAATTTTTGAGCCGCTAATCCTGCGATCATTAAAGCAATTTTTTTCGCGTTGCGAACGAGATATTTTTCTTGTTCAAGCACGCCATCGCCAACTTCTTCAGGCATAAGCATCATTAACTCTTCTTGCAGCTGTTGCGCTTTTTGTAAAAGTGGCAATTCACCTTTCATCGCCTTCCGCAAATACATGCCTGGCACAAGGAGGCGGTTAATTTCGTTCGTTCCTTCGAAAATACGATTAATGCGCGAATCGCGATACATGCGCTCAATTTCGTATTCTTGCATGAAACCATAACCACCGTGAATTTGTACCCCTTCATCTACGATGTAATCGAGCATTTCTGTCGCAAACACTTTATTTAATGAACATTCAATCGCATATTCAGCGATCGCTTTTGCCGTTTCTTTTCCGTCTTTTGCTTGTTCATCTGTTAATTGTCCCATGCGCGCTTCAAACAAACCGACCGTGCGATAAACGGAGCTTTCAGCCGCATACAATTTAGATGCCATCGTTGCTAATTTTTCTTGTGTTAACGAAAACTTTGAAATTGGCGTTTTAAATTGTTGACGTTGATTTGCATATT
>OFGS01000197.1_pt1 | contig 14924 bp, 6 predicted proteins | sample 1521851 | NCBI WGS metagenome assembly OFGS01 (sample SAMEA3142070, study PRJEB24117) | hot springs metagenome
TTATAAATAAACAAAAAATCCAAAAAGTTTTGTTGAAATTTTCGAAATTTTTATGTACGATAATTGGTAAGTGAGACCGTTTGTTACCCCCTTACTATACCCCTTTGTGCAAACGGTTTCGCTTTATAAGTAATTTAAGAAGAGGAGGAAAAGATCGTGGGGAGAAGATGGGAAAAGCATTTTGCTTATTTCTCAATCTTTTTGCTTCTTGTGCAATTGTTTTCATTTAGTGCAATCGTTCGCGCTAATGAAAACGTGCAAAGCCCTGTTGTAAACGGGAATGAAGTGACGTTCCGTTATGTCGGCACAGGGGAAGAGCAGTCTGTGCTTTTAGCCGGATCGTTTAACGACTGGCAAACAAGCGGAGACAAAAAGATTGAATTAACAAAAGAAAGTGACCATATATGGTCAGTAACAAAAACGCTTCCAAACGGAACGTATATGTACAAGTTTGTTGTGGATGGGGCTTGGAAGCCGGATCCATTAAATAAAAATCAAGAAGATGATGGGTATGGCGGGAAAAATAGTGTCGTGACTGTCGGCTCGCCTGTTCAACAACAACGTATTGTCACGCTTGTTGGCAACTTGCAAGATGAGTTAGGACATACAGGCGAATGGGATCCAAAAGCGACGGCTACAGTAATGACGCATGAAGGCGATGGATTGTACACGTTTACAGGAACACTTCCAGCCGGTACGTATGAGTACAAAATCGCAATGAACGGCAGCTGGGATGAAAATTACGGTGCTGGTGGACGTGGGGGCGCCAATATTTCACTGACGTTAGAAAAAGAAACGGAAGTGACGTTTTACTATCACGACCGCACGCACGCGATTGCTGATTCTACATGGTATACGCCAATCCCAAAAGAGAAGCAACCGCGGTTAGTCGGAACGATTTTGCCAGCGATCGGTTATGAAACGGAAGTAAACGGATGGACACCAGAAACATCAACAGCCTTTCTTGTCGATGATAACTTTGATTCTATTTATACGTTCACGGCACGTGTGCCGAAAGGGATGTATGAATTTAAAGTGACATTAGGAAATAGCTGGGCCGAAAACTATCCGCAAGACAATGCGAAATTGAACGTATTGGAAGATGCGACTATTACGTTTTTCTTTAACGATAAAGAAAAATCGTTATATACAGACTATAGCCCAACTGGCTCAGATGGAGCGGTTCAAAAAGATCGTTTAACGCATAACACATGGGATTCGCTATATCGTCAACCGTTCGGTGCAGTAAAAGCAGGGGAAAGCGTGACGCTTCGACTAGCAGCGAAAAAAGGCGATTTAACAAAAGCGAACGTATATGTGAAAAATACAACGACAGGAACAGCGAAGTTATATACAATGAACAAAGTCGGTGTCATCGATGATAATGAGTATTGGGAAGCAACGTTTACGCCAGAAGATAAAGGATTGTATGGATATAAGTTTATTGCGATGGACGGTTCAGCGAAAGCAGAATATGGTGAGGATACACAAGAAGGTCAATGGGGACGGGCGGTTGATAAAAATGCCGAATTGTTTCAGTTGACTGTATATGATCCAAACTATCAAACGCCAGATTGGATGAAACATGCGGTCGTATATCAAATTTTCCCTGACCGTTTCTTTAATGGCAATCCAAACAATGACGATGCCAAATCGAATGCGCGAGGAAATGAACCAGCTGAACATCGTGAATGGTCTCAGCTTCCTGACAATCCGCGCATGAAAGGAACGGCTGGATATGATGGGGACGGCATTTGGTCGAACGACTTTTTCGGAGGAGATATTGCAGGAATTGAACAAAAGCTTGATTATTTACAATCTCTTGGGGTGAATACAATATATTTAAATCCAATTGCACACGCTCCATCGAATCATAAGTACGATGCGAACGACTACAAACAACTCGATCCGATGTTTGGTACACCGGAAGAATTTCAGTCATTTGTGCAAGCGGTTGCATCGCGCGGCATGCACTTAATTTTGGACGGTGTATTTAATCACGTATCAGATGATTCCATTTACTTTGATCGATACGGTAAATATAAAACAGTCGGTGCGTACGAATATTGGTCAGCTGTATATGACTTAATGAACGAAAAAGGATTATCAGAACAAGAAGCACGTGCTCAAGTTGAGCAAAAGTTCAAAGACGAAGGGCAAGAGTTTAGCCCGTATGGTTTTCACCTATGGTTCAATATTGAAAACGAAAAGGTGAACGGCGTATATAAATATCAATCGTGGTGGGGATTTGATAGTTTGCCAGAATTCAAATCGATTGATGGGAATAAAGTGCCATACGCGAGCGAATTAAACAACGAAAAGCTTGCGAACTACATTTTTTATGAAGACGATTCCGTCGCAAAAAGTTGGTTGAAAAGAGGGGCTTCCGGCTGGCGTTTAGATGTTGCCAATGAAGTCGATACAGAGTTTTGGCGAGAGTTTCGTAAAGAGTTGTTGGAAGGGGACTATGATCGCGGGCCGACGCTTCAAGACGGAGAACAACCGTTAATTCTTGGTGAAATTTGGGATGATGCGTCCAAATACTTCTTAGGCGATCAATACGATTCGGTTATGAACTACCGTTTCCGTGGAGCTGTGTTAGAGTTTTTGCGAAACGGAAAAGCGGAAGATATTGATGCACGTTTAACAGCGATTCGTGAAGATTATCCGAAAGAAGCGTTTTATGCGCTTATGAACTTAATTGGTTCACACGATACAGCGCGCGCGGTCTTCTTGCTTGGAAATGGAACAGATTCATATGAACGTGCCGAGCTTGATCCAAACTACAATGAAGAGCTCGGTAAAAAGCGGTTAAAACTTGCGGCCATTTTACAAATGGGCTACCCAGGGGCGCCAACCATTTATTACGGTGATGAGGCGGGCGTGACAGGTTCAAAAGACCCAGACGATCGTCGTACGTATCCGTGGGGAAGTGAAGATCAGCAATTGATTGCACATTACCAAAAAGTAGGTGCTATTCGTACAGCGCATCAAGATGTATTGGCAAAAGGGACGATTGAGACGGTATATGCTAAAGGGGATGTATACGTCTTTGCTCGTCAATATGAAAATGATGTGGCACTTGTTGCGGTGAACCGTAGCAATAGTGAACAGACGGTCGAACTTGATGTCGCCTCACTCATTCCGAACGGAGTAAAACTTGTAGACGAACTGCACGATTCATACGATGTAACTGTGGCGAATGGAAAAGTGACGTTACGTGTTCCAGCGATGGACGGTCGAATGTTATTTGGAAAAGTAACCGTTGATCTCCCGAATAAAGTAACAAACGTGCAAGCGGCAGAGGGGATCGGTCAAGTCGAGCTTACGTGGGAAGGCGACGCCGAAACGTACCGTATTTATCAATCCACATTAAAAGGTGCAGGTTATCAGCTTGTCAAAGAAACGAGCGAAAAAACTGTTGTGATCGATAATTTGAAAAACGGTACCGCATATTACTTTGCGATTACAGCTGTTGATGCAAATGGAAATGAATCCGTGAAAGTAGAAACAAGTCGCGTTGTACCACATTATCCATTAACAGAAGAGCACGTTGCCTTACTTTCCGAAGTGAACGATGGAGTACTTGATTTAGCTACGCCAATTATAGTTGAAGCAAAAGTGCAAATGGCTGATGTAACGAAACATGGACTAGCTGATGGTCTTCGAGCGATTTTACAAGTGAAAAAGCCGAATAGCGACAAGTGGGAAGACGTGCAAGCTGTGTATGATCGTCAAGATGGTGAAGCAAACGTATTCCGTGCATCCTTCACGCCATTACAAGCGGGAACGTACACGTATCGCTATGGATTTACGACAAATATGGGTGGAGACTGGGTGTACACGAACGAAAAAACATTTATGCTTAACGCAAATACAGAAGATACACAAGCACCAGCAAAAGACATTCAGCTCGTTCAACCAGAAGTTGAATCAGGTCAAGTCAATTTATTATGGTCGTTCGTTGACCGTGATGATGATGCATATATGCTTGTCATTGAGCGTAACGGTCAAGTCGTTCATACGACGACAACGGTTGGTACATCGTTTACTGATTACGATGTAGAAAACGGAAAAACATACACGTATGTTGTGAAGTTGTATGACCGCGCTGGAAACTTCGTGTCATCAAATGCGGTGGAAATTACACCGGACATTGTCATGGTTCAAGTGACATTTAAAGTGAAAGCACCAAGTTATACACCGTTAGATACGCGTATTACAATTCCAAACAGCATCAACGGCTGGAACACAGGAGCATGGGAAATGACGCGCGGTGGAGCCGTAACGCCAGATTGGGAGTTTACAACGGAGCTACAAGAAGGCGAAACGATTATTTATAAATACGTAAAAGGTAGTTCATGGGATCAAGAAGGGTTAGCTGATCATACACGTGACGATCAATCGGATGATGATGTTAGCTATTACGGATACGGTGCGATTGGCACGGATTTAAAAGTAACGGTGCACAATCAAGGCAATAACAAAATGGTCATTCAAGACTATATTTTACGTTGGATTGACATGCCTGTCGTTGTCGAAGATGTGAAAAAAGAAGGAGAACGCGTCACGATTAAAGGAAATGCGATTAAAGATGGCGTGTTAACGATTAATAAAGAACGTGTCACGATTCAAGACGATATGTCATTTACGTACACGTTCACACCAGCAGCTAATCAAAAAGAAGCCGCTATCCATATTGAACCGTCTGAACGAAGTCAGTCAGACATCTTTAAAAATGATGGCGGTGCCATTGCGAAAAATACGAAAAACTACGTGTTAAATATCGAAACAAAACAACTGCGCGAAGGTGTATTGTCAGAAGATACAACACCGGGAAGTGGTACAACACCGGGAAGTGGCACAACACCGGGAAGTGGCACAACACCAGGCAGTGGCACAACACCAGTGAAGGGTGAGAACGGAGCGGTTGTTTTACAGCCGAAAGTGGAGATGAAAGAAAAAGACGGCAAAGTAGTAGAAAAAGTGGCAGCGATTTCAACAAATGAAGTGGCAGCGATTGTGAATGAACTGTCGAATGAAAAGAAACAAGTCGTCGTCTCTCTTGGTTCACTAACAAAAGGTGTAGCCACAAAAGTAGATGTGCCAGCTACATTATTTACACAAGTTGCAAATAAACAATCGGAAGCGACGATTGTGAGCGCAAGTGAACAAGCGACGTACAAATTGCCAGTCAAAGAAGTGCAAGCGTCTCTTGCAACGATTGCACAGTCACTCGGTGCAACGGTAGAACAAGTAAGCATCTCGCTTGAAATGAAAGTGAACGATGCGCCGTCACTACGTGTGAAACCGTTGTCTGATGCAGTAGAGTTTCATGTCGTGGCGAAAGCAAATGGAAAAGAACGCGTCATTGACCGGTTTACGCAATATGTCGAACGTGAAATCGTGTTAAAGCAATCAGTCAACGCTAGACGTGCCATTGCGGTGCGCGTGAACGATGACGGTTCACTGACCCCAGTACCGACAACGTTTGTTGGGAACAAAGCAGTCATCAAATCGTTGACGAACTCGACGTATGTTGTTGTGGAAGGCACACATACGTTTAGCGACATCCAAACACATTGGGCGAAAGGTGATATTGAAACACTTGCGGCAAAACAGCTTGTCAAAGGGGTGACGGACACAACATATCGACCAAATGACCGAATGACGCGTGCGCAATTTGCGGTGTTGCTCGTACGTGCGCTAGGGTTACCGAGCGAAACATATGACGGTCGCTTTGCTGATGTGAAGGGAACGGAGTGGTTTAACAAGAACGGTGAATTAGCGTCAGCAGTCAAGTTCGGGATCATTCAAGGAAAGACAGCCCATATGTTTGCACCGGATGAGCCGATTACACGAGCGCAAGCAGCTGTCATGATCGAGCGGGCATTGAAACTTTCATTCGTTGGCTATGATGAAACAGCAAAAGACAAAACGAAAAAAGTGACAGATTTCCGCGATGCAAAACAACTACCAACATGGGCAAAACAGGAGATTGAATCCGTATATCAAGCGGGCATCATGCAAGGACGGGATAGCGGAAACTTTGACCCAATAAGCCATATGACACGTGCCGAAATGGCGAAGGTGTTAGCGGAGTTTTTAACAAAAGGAAAATTGATGTAAAGAAGGAAGGCTTCCAATGCGGAAGCCTCCGTTTACTTCACCGTCGAAACTTCAACCCCTAGCGGCAGTGCGGCTCCGCCTGCATGCATAAATTCAAGCGAGATGACGTCTTGAGTTGAAAAGACGATATAGTCGACAGATGCGGATTGTGAAAATGGCTGAAGCGGTGGGATAACATAGACGACACCGTTTACTTTTACAGCTCCACAATATGCGCCACCGCGAGCGCTAAAGCGAAGGCGGACCGTTTTTATTTCCCCCGTTTCATTTTGAATCGGAAGCGATAGACGGTACGTTAAGCCGTAATGGCCTGGATTGTGCACCGTTTCGGTCGGGTCGCTTAATGCATTGGCAACGGAAAGAAGATGGTCTGTTTTTCCATTTGATATGCTGTAGGCGACTGGTTCGCTATCGATTGTATATGTCGGTAACGTGGCTTCTAACGATGTTCCTTTCCACACGCCACGCGGGTGAGTCGCGTAAGAATCAAGCGGTGCGAGCGTAGGAGAAATCGTTGAGAAATTCGCTGACGAGCCTGTGACGACTGTGCGAATGCGATAGTCTCCTGTACCGTTTTCTTGCTGAATGGTGAAGTCATATAAAAATCCGAGCAGTTGATTGTTTGACACATCAAACGCTTGAATGACTGCGCTCGTTCCTGCTTTCACTTTCACTGTTGGTGCGGTTGTGAGAGCTTGTCGCAGTACTGTTTCGGCAAGTGGTAAACCGACATCGTAATGTCCCCAACTGTTTGGGCTTGTTCGGGACGTTCCTTTTATATTCGTGACAATGATGTCGTTAGAAGAACGATTGTCAACGATAATAGCGACAGTAGCGCGAGTGCCTAAGTTGTTGACGTGCCACCCAAATACGCGATGGTCCATCGTTCCTTGTTGTCCTTGCACGTGATCAAGTGCTAACGTCGCTTGCTGATTTGGCACAGAAACAGGTGTTAACACTTCTGGGTTGTCGCTTATTAATAGACGACGGTCATCAGCCATTTTTGGTGTTGTCACGTGCTGTGGGACAGTAATTGAAGTTTCGGCGATTGGCAGTAACGGACTGCGAAACGTCGTTCGAGGAATCGAGAAAAATAAATCGTTATTTCCGTTTCGAGTCATTTGTGCGCCAAAAACAGTCATGACCCATGAAGCGGATACGTACCATTCGTCGTTTAGTCGAATTGGTGCAAGCGGTGCGACAATTTCATAATCGTCAACGACTAATTGTTTTTTTCCTGCTGAAATTGTCATTTGTCCGCGAGATAAGCGAACGATCATCGTGTCTTCTGTTTCAATCCAATCAACATTCACATCGATCGCTGTTAACAATTTTTTTAACGGAACATATGTATATACCCCATCCGTCATAGCGTTGTTTGTAACTTTCGTTTGATTCACGTACACTGCCCCAGTACTTGTTTGGAGAGTTGACCAAGAGATGCGCACTTCTTTTCCGGTCCATTGCACGTTCGCGTCAAGCGCTTCTGCGATAAAGCGAACAGGGACGAATGTACGTCCACGGTAAATAATTGGAGGGGAATCAAGTGTGACCGTTTGATCGTTGATTGTCGCCGTTGTTGATTGGACGGTAAGAACAATCACTTTTTTATTTTTTTGAACGGTCACTTGTTTTGTATTGGCATTCCAAAAAATATTGGCACCAATCGATTGAGAAATCGCTCGAAATGGCACAAGAACGCGATTGTCCACCATAATCGGCGAAGTATCTGTTTGTATCGCTTTTCCGTTTGTTGTAATTGGGATATGCATAGGTCGAATACTTGTTGCCTCGGTAGCTGTTGGGATAGATGAAAAGATCATGAGGGCAACGAGTGCATATCCAATGATGTTTTTAAACAAAATAACCACTCCTTCCCATGGTATTATACCATAGTCCTTCCTTTTGTCACGTATTTTGGAATTTGAAGTAAAAAAAGACGCCCGGTTGGACGTCTTTTATTGATTCGTGACAGTAATTCTTCCTTCTACTGTTGGAATTGGTTTTTGTGATTGTAAGTAGTTCATGACTACGGTGCTTAATAATTCACCGCTATCAAATTCTATTTTACTTGCGGCGAACATGTCGTAGCCGTCACCGCCTTTTGCGATGAAGTCATTTGTTGCGACAGTGTATGTTTTCGCTTCATCAAGCGGTTGTCCGTTAATTTCAACGGATGTAATGCGCGATCCAGCTGGTTTTGTCGCATCAAATGTGAAACGAATGCCTGACACGTGCGGGAAGCCTCCATTTTGTTCAGGATAGAGTCGCACGCCATGTTCAAGCGCTTTTTTCAAATCCGCCCCACTCATAGATACTTTTACAAGTGTATTGGCGAACGGTAATGTCGTTAAAATATGGTTGCGCGTCACATCTCCTTTTGGAATGGAAGCGCGAATCCCGCCACCATTTGTTAGGGCAACATCCGTTTGTAGCGCTTGGCGCATCGCATCTGCAATGAGATTGCCAAGGTTTGTTTCTTTCGTACGTACATTTGCACGTTCCCCATCTAAGTTGACGTCAATAGTTGCGATGACTTGTTGTAGTGTCGAATCTGTCGTGTTTTTGTACGTGTCTACGATGGAACGGACAGCGGCATCTTCTTGTTTTGTTGTATGATCGCGATATAAGAAGCCGTTGACCCCGATCAGTTTACCTTTGTAGAATAATAAATTCGTTTGTCCGAGTGCTTTTCCGTATTCAAACGCTTGCGAAACGTATGCGTATTTAAATTTTTTCGGCGCTTCAATTGTATCGTGGCTATGACCGCCGAGAATGACATCGACGCCTGATACGTTGTTCGCAAGTTTTTCGTCTGTTTGTAAACCGGAGTGTGATAAGACGACAATGTGGTCTACTTTTCCTTTTAATTCGCTCACAAGTTGTTTTAACGTCGCTTCTTCATCGGCGAATGTAATGCCGACAATGCCAGCAGGATTTGTTTTTACTGCTGTATCTGTCGCTGTTAAGCCGACAAGCGCAATTTTTTTGTTGCCGACTTGTTTAATCGTATAGGCAGGCAAAAACGGTTGTCCGTTTTTATAAATGTTTCCGCTAACGACTGGGAATTGAACCGCTTTCGTTAACTCAAGCAAACGGTTTTGCCCATAGTTGAAATCATGATTTCCAGGAACCATTGCGTCATATTTCATTGCGTTCATTAAGTCGACGACAGCTTGTCCGCTATTTAAGTTGACGTATGCTGTGCCATGGAACGTATCTCCTAAATCAACAAGTAGCGTTTGTTTATTTTTTTGGCGTGTATCTTGGACGATTTTTGCGATTTTTGCAAAGCCCATTTCCCCGTTCTTTTCGTTCGCAATAATGCGGCCATGTGTGTCATTTGTATGAATAAACGTAATTTTTTCAATGTTCGTTTCGTAACGCTTTAAAATGGCTTTCGTTTGCTCAGCTGTGAGCCATTGTTGTGGTCGAATCGTTTTGTCGCTATATCCTTGAAGTAACCCGAGGTGAAGTGCTGCAGCAAGCGATTGTTTTGCCCAAGGTTTTGTCGCTTCTCCATCTTTGTACAATTTAAATACGTTCGTTGCGTAGTGATGGCGAAGCTGTAACGAACGAATGAGAAAGACATACGCTTGTTCACGTGTTAATTTTTCATTTGGTGCAAATGTCGTTTCTGTCTTTCCGCTTGCGATGCCAAGACGAATGGCAGCTTCGACGTAAGGTGCAAGTTGTGGGTCAACGTCTGTAAAAGGAAGGTCTTTTACCTCGCTTTTCACATCGACCCCAAGCGTTGTAATCAGTTGTTGAATAAACTCCCCGCGCGTTACATGTTCGCTTGCTTCTGACGTTTGCGGTTGAAGTACAAAAGCAACGACTAACATACAGATGAGCATGAACCGTTTTTGCATTTTGTGCATACGTTTTCCTCCTCTACTTAATTATGACTCTATTAAATTATAACAAAATTCTATAAAATTTTTTCACTAAAATGTTAAAAAACTATTATTTTTTAGTTAACTCACTACTTTTATACAAGTGCCGTTTTTGTCTATTCATGTCGAAGTGGACGCGATACAATGGAAGTGCATAGGAGGTGGCAAGTGTGAGCAGGTGGTTATGGCTATGTGTTGTTTGCTTTTTATTTCCTTCTGTCGTTCAAGCGGATGAAAAAGAGGAATGGATTGTGCAAGTGCAGCATCCGTCCAATTTCTCCGATATTCAATCATACGTCGTAGATACGGTCGGAACGTTTGCGAAAGTGGTGGTCACAGAAGAAGAACGAGAACACATTTCCCGTTTGCCGTTTGTTTTAAAAATGGAGAAAAATGATATGAAGCGAGCAGCTGTCAATGACCCGTTGTTTTCGGAGCAATGGTCTTTGGGGATGGTTCGTTGGCATTTTCCAACAGTGACATCGGTGAACCGGCTCATTGGAAAAACGATGATTGTTGATGGACGAGAAGAAGTGTATGACGGAGAGGCGTTTTTCGGTGAACATATCGTCATCGCGCTTGGTGAAGAAACATTATCTCGCCTTTCTGTCACAGTGGATCATATCGAAGGACCATGGCGTATACAGGTGAAAGATGAAAAAGGGGCGACGTTAGGGGAGAACGAAGGTGAACTTCCTCGACTTGATGTTCTCATCCCCCGTCCTTCGTCAACGATTCATCTATATGTTACGGCGCCAAATTGGACGAATCGCCCGCGCATCGTGGAATTGAAAGGTGTCAATCATGTCCTTGTTGCGGTTGTCGATTCGGGTGTCGTACAACATGAAGATTTAAACGATCATGTGCTGTATAGTGTAAGCGTTGATTATGCAGAAAACAAGCGCTATGCGGATGATACGTTTGGGCATGGGACGCATGTGACAGGCATTTTAGCTGCTAGCGTCAATAATGGAAAAGGAATAGCAGGACTAATTGGAGATGCGCCGGTAGATATTTTGCCGATTAAAGTGTTAGACCGTTACGGAGTCGGCGGTGATTTTGAAATTGCGAAAGGGGTCAAATATGCGCTTGAGCAAGGCGCTTCGATTATTAATTTAAGCTTAGCCGGTCAAGGAGAAACGGAAGTGTTAAAAGCGGTCATCGAAGAAGCTGTCAAACGTGGTGTGCATGTTGTGGCAGCGGCTGGCAATAGCCATATGCCAACGACAAATATTTATCCGGCCAGCTACCCTGGAGTCATTACGGTCGCAGCGGTTGATCGACAACAAATGCCGCTTTCTATTTCGAATTATGGTTGGGACGTAGAAGTAAGCGCCCCTGGGGATTTTTTAATAAGCACATATCCATCAGGTTATCGGGAGATGCGCGGCACGTCGATGGCTGCTCCGCACGTCTCCGCGCTATTGGCTGTATTGCGCGCAATGTATCCAGAAGAAGATGCGTTTCAACTTCGCAACCGTATATGGAAGACGGCGAAAGATGTATATTGGCGCGGATATGATATGTACACAGGGGATGGAATTATTCAATGGCAACAAGCGATTGCGTTATCGGCTCCGTCAAACATCGACTGGCTGAACTTACAACCGGGACAGCCCATTGAAAAAAATCGTACGTATATGTTAGGTTTGTCTTCGCGTTTTGTAGGGAAAAATGGTCACCTTTTTATCAATGGAAAACTTGTTCACTCATTCGTTATTCATCAGGAGATGATGCCGTTTCGTTTGTTTGATCTAGCGAAACAACAAGGAGACGTGGCGGTTGTCATCACAGATGAACAACAACGAGTGATCGCTTCCGATGTTCGTGCTGTTCCTATTCGACCAACGCCGTTTTCCGATGTAAAGAAAACATATTGGGCGTATAGCGATATTTTACAGGCACAACAACTTGGAATGATACGCGGGTATGAAGACGGGACGTTTCGTCCAAATACCCCTTTAACGCGCGGAGAAAGCATTGTGATGCTTGCTCGCCTGTTCGGTTGGGAAGTGCCATCTTTGTTGTCCGCTCCTTTTGTCGATGTGCCATTGACAGCTACGAATGCGTTGTTAGTAGCAACGGCAGCGGAAAAAGGAATTGTGAAAGGAACGGGAGGAAAAGCGTTGTTACATGAGCAACTGACGCGCGGACAGTTTGCTTTACTTCTCATGCGTGCGCTTCAACTAGAGAACGAGCCGATTCGTTCTGTTTACCCATTTCAAGATGTAACACAACAAGATATGTGGAAAGCGGTGCAGTTGTTAGCGGAACGAGGGATCGTTGCGAAAACGTCATATTTTCATCCGAATGAACCTGTGACGAGAGCGCAAATGTGCGCGATGCTTGTACGCGTTTCGACACTTATTCGACAACATTCGACAAAAACGGTATAAAAAAAGCCCCACCGTTTCCAAATCGGTGGGGAGGCTGACTTAGCAACCAAAACCTTATCGCATAAGTAAGTATAGCCGTTTTTTTAAAAAAAATCACTGAAAAAATAATAACTTTGTTGTATAAAATTGTCGTTCTGTGTCGTTTTTTGTCGAAAAAAGATAGAGACGTGTCGAAAAGAAAAATATGCGTTGTCGGGTATGGAAAAGGTTAGAATTGTTTGTTATGCTTGATGATAGAAAAATGTCGAAAGGGAGAAGAATATGCTGGGGAAACGTCACGTATATTGTCTTTTGATCGTTTTTCTTGCTTTTTTTTCTGTTCCTATGCATAGTTGGGCAAATACAGAATTAAAGCAAGAAGGACGATTTGTCGATGTTGGAGATGGTCATTGGGCAAAAAATGAAATTGATTTTTTAGCACATGCGCAAATTATTAACGGTTATCAAGTTGGACAAACGTCGGTGTTTCGTCCGGCGCAATCGGTGACGCGGGCAGAAGCGGCGAAAATGATCGTCAGCGCTCTCGGACAGACAGAGTGGAAAGACGGAACGTTGTCATTTCAAGATATCCCGGCCAATCATTGGGCGCGTGGCTGGATTGCGCGTGCGGTACAGCTTGGCATTATGGGAGGAGACGGTACGGCGAATTTTCGTCCAAATGACAGTCTTTCCCGCGCGGAAATGAGCATCGTTCTTGTGAACGCTTTTTCCCTTCCGAGCAAAGGTGCTGCGGTTGAGGCTGCTTCCGTATTTAAAGATACGACAGGTCACTGGGCCCTTGCGCACATTAATCGTCTATATTATCACGGTATAGCGAACGGACGGGACGGACAATTTTTTCCGAAAGACGCCATTTCCCGTGCTGAATTTGCGACGTTGTTAGCTCGGACGATTAACGATCAGTTCCGTTTGCCGTTGCCGGACTTAATCGAACAAGGAAAAACGAACATTCAAGGAACGGTAACGACTGCTACGCTTAATGTTCGACAAACACCAGCAGCGACAGGGGTGCTTGTTGGAACATTGCAAAAAGGACAAGTTGTGGATGTGTACGATCTTAATGGCTATTGGGCAAAAATTGCTTATAACGGTCAGTTTGCTTACGTGCATAAAACGTATTTAAAATTGCGAAATATCGCAGGTTCTCCTGTGAAAGGGCGCATTATTGTCGTTGATGCAGGACACGGTGGGAAAGATCCTGGCGCCATGAGCGGAGGAGCGAACGAAAAAACGATTGTGCTTGAAGTGGCGAAATTTGTAAAAGAAAAACTTGAAAAAGCAGGCGCAACCGTTATTATGACGCGAGAGACAGATGTGTATCCGACGTTGCAAGATCGTGTAAATATCGCGAAAAACAACTACGCAGAAATGTTTGTCAGCATTCATACAAATTCGGCGACAAATACAAGTGCGAAAGGAGCAGAAGTGTACTACGATTCATCGACGAATCCGAACGGAGAGGAAAGTAAAAAGTTAGCACAATACATTCAAGAGGAGATTGTCCGCATGGCGAATATGGTCGATCGCGGCGTGAAAAATAGCGGACTTTACGTTTTACGCAACAATAGTGTGACAAGCGTGCTCGTCGAACTTGGATTTATTTCTAACGCAGAAGATCGTGCGAAATTAACGTCAGCCGAATATCAAAATCTATATGCTGAAGCGATTTATCAAGGGATTGTGAAATACTATACATCACAATAGAGGAGGTGGCATGGTGCGCAAGTGGATTTTCCCTATCGTTTTTGTTTTCGTGTTGGTCTTAACAGCGTGCGAGCAGGAACACGCGGGGGCAAGTGAAGAGCAAGAAATTGCAACAGCGCCGTGGACAGAGCAACAAATAGCGGATACGAATAGCCGTTTAAATCAAATCGACGAAAAGATGAAACAATTGGAGCAACAGCTCACGAAAATGAAAACAGCTGCAGAATCGCCGCAAGTGTTTAAAGATGTTCCGCTCGGTCATTGGGCGTATGTTTCGGTCGCTCGTTTATATCGTCAAAACATTGTTGGTGGCGTGGGGGATGGTTTATTCGCTCCGAATCAGGCGATTACGCGTGCGCAAGCAGCAGCAATGCTTGTTAGAGCATTTCAACTTCCGTTATCAAACAAGCCATCGATTTTTGCGGATGTCCCAAATTCTCATCCGTTTGCCCGCGAAATTATGACAGCATATGAGGCTGGTTTTGTCGGAGGGTACCCAAACAATCGTTTTGCCCCCCAAGAGTCCATGAAGCGAAAACATATGGCAATGATTATTCAGCGCGCTTTTCGCTTGCAGGCAACGTCAGCGCCATATGCAGGATATAAAGATGTAACAAACGGAACAGAAGGGGCGCTAGAAATTCGCATTATCTCTCAACATGGGATTGCGGAAGGAAGTAATGGCTATTTTTATCCAGAACAACCGACGACCCGCGCTCACTTTGCTACATTTATGGATCGAGCGCTGCAAAATAAATAGGCTGTGCATGTGCACAGCCTATTTGATTTTTTTTACTTC
>OFGS01000200.1_pt1 | contig 14476 bp, 13 predicted proteins | sample 1521851 | NCBI WGS metagenome assembly OFGS01 (sample SAMEA3142070, study PRJEB24117) | hot springs metagenome
ACCTTACACCAAAGCAGTCTCTTGCCAAAAATGTCTCCGGGTTTCAGGAAAGCACAACGACCTGGAAAGCGTGGGAAGAACTTCTAGACACCATACCTTCTTTGAGATGCTAGGAAACTTTTCCTTTGGGGATTACTTCAAAAGGGAAGCCATACTTTACGCTTGGGAGTTCGTCACGGAAGTCTTAAAATTGCCAAAGGAAAAGCTTTTTGTGAGCGTGTTTAGAGAGGACGACGAGGCTTTTAATATATGGACTAAGGAGGTAGGACTTCACGAGAGTAGAGTGTGGAGGCTTGGTGAGGAGGACAATTTCTGGCAGATGGGAGACACGGGACCATGCGGTCCAAGTTCTGAGATATACGTAGACAGGGGGGAGAATTATGAAGGCTCTGAGAGATATCTAGAGATATGGAACTTGGTTTTTATGCAATACAACAGGGAAGCGGATGGTTCATTAACACCATTGCCCAAGCCCAACATAGACACGGGTATGGGCTTAGAGAGGGTAGCAAGTGTTCTTCAGGGTACCAAGACCAATTTTGAGATAGACCTGATAAGACCGATAATTTCCTTTGGTGAAGAGGTAAGCGGGAAAGCCTACGGTGAGGATGAAGAGGTAGATGTGGCCCTTCGTGTGATAGCGGATCACCTGAGAGCATTAACCTTTGTCATAAGCGATGGTGTCCTTCCTTCAAACTTGGGAAGGGGTTACGTCATACGCAGGATACTCAGAAGAGCCTTAAGGTTTGCCTACAAGCTGGGAATTGTCGAACCCTTTTTACATAAAGGTATAGATGTAGTGGTAAAGACTATGTCTTCAGCGTACCCAGAGCTTGAACAAACGTCATCCTACGTAAAGGGTGTAGTAAAGGGAGAAGAAGAAAGGTTTATAAACACTCTCAAAAAGGGACTTCCCATCGTGGAAGAGCTTATACAAACATACGTGGAAAAGGAGCTGCCCTACCTGCCTGGCGATGAGGTCTTTAGGCTCTACGATACCTATGGGTTTCCTTTGGACCTTCTTGAAGAGATAGCAAGAGAAAAAGGGCTTTACTTAGATATGGAAGGCTACAGTAGGGCTATGGAAGAGCAAAGGGAAAGGGCAAGGAAACACTTCAAGATAGAGGCTAAAGAGGTAAGTCCCGTATACACCAAGGTCAAGGATTTAGGAATAACTTCCGAGTTTGTGGGATACACTCACTACCAACTGGAAACGCAGGTAAAGGGAATCATAAAGGATGGGAAACTACTTGAAGAGATAAGAGAAGGAGAGGTAGGAGAGATTATACTGGAGACAACGCCCTTTTATCCAGAAAGGGGTGGACAGGTAGGTGATAAGGGATACATCCAAACAAGGAGCGGTATCTTCTTTGTCGAAGATACTCAGATGCCTACAGAAGATGTTATAGTACACAAAGGAAAGGTTATAAGGGGTTTTATAAGGCTGGGGGAGACTGCCTTTGCCAGCATAGACAAGGAAAGAAGAGAGGACATAAAGAGAAATCACACTGCTACGCACCTTTTGCATGCAGCATTGAGGCAAGTTTTGGGAGAGCACGTAAGACAGGCTGGATCCTTGGTAAACGATACATATTTACGCTTTGACTTTACTCACTTTACACAGCTATCTTGGAAAGAACTAACACGCATAGAGGAGCTCGTAAACCAACAGATAACGAACAACTACCCTGTAGACGTACAGGAACTCCCCTATGGTGAAGCCATAAGGAGCGGTGCCATTGCCATATTTGAGGAAAAGTACGGCGAAAGAGTTAGAGTCATCACGGTGGGGGACTTCTCTAAAGAGCTGTGCGGGGGTACTCACGTAAGTAGGTCTGGCGATATAGGACTCTTTAGAATAATCTCCGAGTCTTCCATCGGTGCAGGCGTTAGGCGAATAGTGGCAAAGACAGGCCGCTGGGCGCTGATGCACTCCCAGGAAGAGACAAGGGTCTTAAGAGAGCTCTCTGAGAGCTTTGGCGTAAAGTGGGAGGATTTACCCGCTAGCGTAGAAAAGCTAAGGGAGCAACTCAAGGAAAAAGAGAAGGAGCTTCAAAAACTGAAAGAACAACTAGCAAGGTCTCAGATAGCATCCAAGTTATCCAAAGAAGAGATAAACGGGATAAGTCTATACTGGTGTGTGCTCGAAGATGTGGACCTGGAGAGCTTGAGAAGTGAGGCGGACAGGATAAGAAAGGCAGAGAACAGCGTAGTCTTTTTTGCGGTAAAGAGGGATAACAAGGTATCTACATTGCTTGCGGTTTCTAAGGAGATATCCAAGATACTACCAGCCGGAGAGATGATAAAGGAAGTGGGTAAGGTCTTAGGTGGTGGGGGTGGTGGACAGGAGGAGATGGCGCAGGGCGGTGGAACAAAGCCGGAAAAACTTAAGGATGCAATAGGACGCTTAAAAGAGCTTGTGCTAAACAGGGTTACCCATGTTAAAATATAAAGCTTTGGAGGTTTAAAGATGAAGAAGGGAATACATCCTGAGTTAAAGCTTACTACCTTCGTTTGTGGGTGTGGCAACACCTTTACGCTGTTATCCACAAAGGGCGGAACTGTATATATAGAATCTTGTAATAAGTGCCATCCCTTTTACACAGGTAAGCTAAGGGTAAAACCCGCTTACTTGGAGCTTCAAGCGAAAGGATGATAAACAAAGATCTAGAGGAACGTCTAAGGGCGGTAGAAGAGAGGTACGTTTACTTAGAAAGTCAACTGAGTGATCCAAAGGTTATACAGGACAGGGAGGTCTTTGCCAAGTTAAACAAGGAACTTAGGAGCCTTTCAGAACTTTACAAAGCGTACAGAGAGTATAAAAAGCTCCTGTCTGATTTGGAGGATGCCAGAGAGCTCTTGAAATCGAAGGAGTTTGAAGAACTAGCAAGGGAAGAGATAAGGCGTATACAGGTAGAGTTGGAAAAAAAGGAAAGAGAGTTAAGAGTGCTCCTCTTGCCCAAAGATGATAGAGATTCAAGAAACGTAATACTGGAGATAAGGGCGGGTGTTGGAGGTGAAGAGGCGAGTCTATTTGTTTCTGACCTTCTTAACATGTACACAAAGTACGCAGAGAAGAAGGGTTGGAAACTAAGCATCCTAAGTGCTAACAAGACTGGACTAGGTGGATACAAAGAGGTTATAGCCCTGGTGGAAGGTGAAGGCGCTTACTCAAGGCTCAAATTTGAGAGCGGCGTGCATAGAGTCCAGCGTATTCCCATCACAGAGTCGGGAGGAAGAATACATACATCAACCGCAACTGTAGCAGTGCTGGCAGAAGCAGATGAAAGGGATGTGCAGATAAACCCAGAAGAGCTAAAGATAGAGACCTTCAGGGCAAGCGGTGCAGGTGGGCAGTACGTTAACACCACAGAAAGCGCGGTAAGAGTTACTCATATTCCAACAGGTATAGTAGTGTCGTGTCAGGACGAAAGGTCTCAGTTCCAGAACAAGCAAAAAGCGCTAAAGATCCTTTATGCTAGACTAAAAGACCTATACGAAAAGGAAAAACAAGAGCAAATGGCAAGGGAAAGAAGACAGCAGGTGGGGATGGGTGAAAGGAGCGAAAAAATAAGAACGTACAATTTCCTACAGGGTAGAGTAACGGATCATCGCATAAACCTAACCCTTTACAAGTTACAGCAAGTTTTAGAGGGTGACCTTGATGAGATAATAGATAAACTCATAGAACACGATATAGAAGAGAAGCTCAAGGTGTATGCGTAAATTCGAAGGAGTTCGTTGATTCTGTTGCATAAATAAAAGGCATCGCCGTTTTGGCATTGAAGGGGAATCTTACCCTGCGACTGAGTAAAACTGTTTCAAGAGAGTAGCAAAACAAGTGCTGGACTAGTTTAGCAATGGATTTATTCTCACGATTTATGCAACAAAGCCGAGCTCGTGTGAAGAATTCTATAAAAAGGTTAACTTGCAAAAAGTTTATAACCTGACACTTGGGTTGACTAAATGGGGCTTTCATAGGCTTGGGAAGAGACTTTAAGAAGGACAGCCTTTTCTTACAGAGTGAGGACAAAAGACTCTCTGGAAGGTTGGGTAAGCCTTCTTTTAGAATAGCTTCTGGGAAAAATCTTTAAGTAGTTTATGCAAACAAAGAATTTAATATCAGCTTTGTTAGAATTTCCCGCGTAAGTGAGCGTGCGACGATGGAGCAATGTACAATCGTGAAACTCTTCAGAAGAAAGGAGTTATTACCAATAGAGATCGGGAAAAGGCAATTTTCTAACGAAGAAGGTGTAGGAAGTCTCATAGTAATGTATTCTGAAGCTGGTGAAATTGATGTCTGCCCCTGACCGTACGAGCTTTTCTCCTTACCTTGAGTTAAAATAAGTGTTTTAATGAAAAAAGTTCTAATTCTTGGAAGCTGACCCAATAGGATAGGCCAAGGTATAGAGTTTGATTACGCATGCGTTCATGCCATCTCTGCCCTTAGAAAAGAAGGAGTGCAGACAGTAATGATAAACTGCAACCCAGAGACAGTCTCCACAGATTACGACATCGCAGACAAGCTATACTTTGAACCTATAGTGTTGGAAAACGTCTTAGAGATAATCAGGAGAGAAAAGCCGGATGGTGTTTTCCTTCAGTTTGGTGGTCAAACACCCTTGAAGCTCTCCTTACCGTTAAAAAACCTAGGAGTTAATATATTGGGCACACAACCAGAAAGCATAGATATGGCGGAGGATAGGGAACTTTTTAGGTCGCTGGTTGAAAGCTTAGGCATCAAGCAACCTCCAAGCGGAACCGCTAGGTCTAAGGAAGAAGCATTGAGCATAGCTCAGAGGATAGGTTATCCTGTGCTGGTAAGACCCTCTTACGTGTTAGGCGGTAGAGCCATGAGAATAATCTACGATGATGCGGAACTCTTGAACTATCTAGAGGAGGCAGTAAAGGTTAGCTTTGAAAGACCTGTTTTGATAGACAAGTATCTATCGGACAGCATAGAGGTGGATGTGGATGCTATAGGCGATGGTGAAGATTACCTAATAGGTGCGGTTATGGAACATATCGAGGAAGCTGGTGTTCACTCAGGGGACAGTGCAGCTTCCATACCACCCTACAGTTTGTCAGAGGATATAGTAAAAAAAATAAAGGAGCAGTCTATAAAGATTGCTAAAGCCCTGAAGGTGAAGGGGCTTATAAATTTGCAGTTTGCGGTTCAAGGTGATGATGTTTACGTGTTGGAGGTAAACCCAAGGGCTTCTAGAACTGTGCCCTTTGTAAGCAAATCAGTAGGCTATCCTTTAGCCAAGCTTTCATCCCTGGTGGGCATAGGAAAAACCTTAAGGGAATTAGTGCCGGAAGTTTTTGAAAGAATAGAGAAAGGGGAAAACCACTGGGCTAGCGACTTTTTACATAAGGATAAGTGTATATACGCCATAAAGGAAGTGGTTTTTCCTTGGAACAGGTTTCCAGAAGTGGATCCAATCCTAGGTCCAGAGATGAAAAGTACGGGAGAGGTCATGTCGATAGATAGAGATTTTGGGATGGCCTACTACAAAGCACAGCTTGCCGCTGGAAACACGCTGCCTACTTCCGGTAGAGTCTTTATAAGCGTTGCGGACAGGGATAAAGAAAAGGTTTATAACTTGGCTAAAGAATTTTTAGAACTTGGCTTTGAAGTAGTAGCTACCACGGGCACCTACAATTATCTAAGGTCAAAAGGGTTGATGGTAAAACATGTGCTCAAGGTTTCAGAAGGTAGACCCAACGTAGTGGACATGATAACCAATGGAGAGATAAACCTGATAATAAACACACCTACAGGTAAAAGGGCTAGGAGTGATGCCTATTACATAAGAAGGTCTGCGGTAAATTACAAGATACCTTACACAACCACGATAAGGGGGGGATATGCCATGCTTATGGCTATAAAGTCTTACCTGAAGTACAAAGGGGAATACGAAGTATATGCCCTTCAGGACTTATTTTCATGAAGATTATAATCACAGGAGAACCTGGTGTAGGTAAGACTACCCTTATTAAAAAGCTTGTAAAGGCTCTGGGAAGTAGGGCAACAGGTTTTTGGACAGAAGAGGTCAGAGATATAAAAACAAAGAAAAGGATAGGTTTTAAAGTGGTTTCTACAAATGGGGAAAGTACTCTCTTTGCGAGTAAAACTTTCACATCTAAGCATATTGTAGGCTCTTACGGTGTAAACGTGGAGCGTTTTGAAAGGATAGCATTACCTGTGTTAGAGAAAGCTCTTAAAGAAAGGGAGAAGGTAATAATCATAGATGAAATAGGAAAGATGGAATTTTTTTCTAAAGCCTTTGTTAAGCTTGTGGAAAAACTCATGTTTGATCAACGCTACAACGTAGTAGCAACCATTCCCATAAGGGATTTTCATCCTCTGATAAAGGAGATAAGAAGAATACCTGGCGCTGTCTATCTGGAAATAACTAAAGAAAATAGGGATAACATCGTAGAAGATATACTTGGACTGATACAGGGATTTTAAATCGAGGTAAGGTAAGACAAGATGTCGAAAATCGATGGTACCAAAACCCTAATCTTACCTTTTGGCAATGATTTGCTACTAAAGCTAAGGAGGCTATACAATACTTCCTTAAATGTTAAAGATAGCTATTCCGAAGGGTAGACTTTTTGAAGAGAGCATAAAGTTTCTCCAAGAAAGGGAAATAATAAGTAAGGGGTTTGAAGAAGGAAGGAAACTAAGCATAAAAGTAGACGGTTATGAGTTTTTTCTTGTAAAGCCTTTCGACGTTCCCGTTTACGTAGAAAACGGTGTGGCGGATTTAGGAATAGTAGGTTATGACGTGTTACTAGAACGACAGCCCGATCTTTACAGACTTTACAACTTAGGCATAGGTTTTTGCAAAGTAGTAGTAGCTGGTCCTAAAGAAAGCTATGAAAAATACAAAGAAGAGACGTATCTAAAGGTTGCCACTAAGTACCCAAGGATAGCAAGGAAGTTCTTCTCGGAAAGGGGTATCAAAACCCATCTCGTTTACCTAAGTGGTTCTGTAGAGTTGGCACCCCTTATAGGTCTTTCACACTGCATCGTGGACTTGGTGCAAACAGGGAGGACATTAAAAGAAAATAACCTGATAGTCTATGAGGAAATAGCGGTTTCTACTGCACACTTGGTGTGCAACAGGGCAAGCTACAGAAGCAAAAGAAGTAGAATATTGGAGCTTTTAGACAAAATCATGGACTCTGTTGCATAAATAAACATACCCCGCCAAAGTGAAGGAATATAGCGGTTCTGGTGCTGGGGGGAATTTCGAGATGTGCTTAACTAAAATTGCCACCAAAGAGCATCAAGATAAGGTTTGATTTATGCAACAAAGCCGACTTTGTGCGTTTGTTTATCTAACAAAGCCTACTTATAAAAGCTTTACGTGATAATACGATTAATTGGCAAAAAGCCATTAACCATATCTTAACATTTTCTTAACCAAGAGTTAACAGTAAATGGTTAGGATGATTATGAATCATCAATCTACTAAAGGAGGTGTGAAATTAGTAAGAAGATCCTTAACATGCTATTGGCCGTGTTCATGCTGTTCGGGCTTGTCTCCAAAGCAAGCGCCCAGAGGAAATGCTTCGTTATGGGGCTTATTCCTGCAGAGGATCCAAAGTCTATGATCCAGCAGTACACTCCCATGAAGAACTGGATGGAAAAGGATATGGGTATGTGTATAGAGCTCTTCACTGCCACAGACTACACGGGCGTGATAGAGGCTATGAGGGCTAAGAAGGTGGACTTTGCGTGGTTTGGACCTTTTTCATACGTATTGGCAAATGAAAGGGCTGGAGCAGAAGCTTTTGCGGTCGGAGCTGATGCAAAGGGCAGAACTACCTACCGTGCGTACATTGTAGCTACTCCAGAAGTAGCCCGTGAGCTTGGGATAACCTCTCCGCTTGAGGGCGAAAGTGGTATGAAGGATTTAGCAGAAAGGCTCAAGAAAGTGGGCAAGAAGTACACGTTCACTTTTACAGACAAGGCATCAACCTCTGGCTATGCTGTACCTAGATATTACATGCATTTAGCAGGCATAGATCCAGAGAAGACCTTCAAGAAGGTTGGATATATAGGTACACACGACGCCGCTGAACTGGTTGTAAAAAACAAGATCATAGACATAGCTGCAGATAACGACGTAACCTACACGAAGATGCTCGAAGAGGGCAAGATATCTAAGGACACTAACGTGGTCATATGGATGTCTCCAGAACTCCCTGGTTCTCCGATGGCTTACAGAAGAGACCTACCAGAAGAAGTTAAAGAAGCTCTAAAAAGATCTATAACCAGAGTTCCAAAGGATGTGGTAGCTGGGTATGGAAAGATAACAAGCTACAAGCTGGTGTCCGACAAGGACTACGCTATCATAAAGGACATAAAGAAAACACTGGACATGATAGAGGGTAAGAAGTGAGAGCCTGTATGGCTCTCCTTCGCCTTTCCCTTTTTGGAGGTTTTCATGGAGGCTATTAAGCTCGAAGGTGTATCAAAAAGCTACAAAGGTAAAACAGTTCTGAAAGACGTAAGTATAAGCGTAAAAAGAGGTGAGAACTTAAGTCTTATTGGTGCAAGCGGGTCTGGAAAAACCACGCTTATACGCACAATAAACGGTTTTGTAATCCCAGACTCGGGGCAGGTGTTTGTAGAAGGGAACCTTCTGAACTATAAAAACAAGAGGCAGATAAGGGAAGTAAGAAAAAGGGTGGGTATGGTTTACCAGCTTTTCAACCTCGTAGATAGGCTGACTGTTTTGGAAAACGTCCTAACTGGAGCTTTGGGAAAGTACGACACCATTTTGGGTGTATTTTTGTCTACCCTTGGGGTTTTTAGGAAAGAAGACGTGGAGAAGGCTAAGGAGCTAATAGCCTACGTAGGACTTGAAGACAAGATCTACGAAAGGGTAGACAGGTTAAGCGGTGGTCAAAAGCAAAGAGTAGCTATAGCAAGAGCCCTCATGCAGGACCCGCAGATATTACTTGCTGACGAACCTATCGCAAGCCTAGACCCAAAGACCAGCAGAAGGATACTAGACCTGCTTACTAAGATAAACATAGAGAAGGGTATCACGATCGTTTGTGTTCTACACCACATAGACACCGTAAAAGAGTTCTTCAACAGGGTAGTAGCCCTCAAGGAGGGCAGCATATGCTTTGACAGTTCTACGTCAGACCTAAACGAAGAGCTCTTGGATTACATATACGAGTTTGACGAGGAGTACCAGGAAGAAAGGGCATGGAAGGTAGTTTAGTCATTCCTAGGAGTACTATAAGGTCATTTGTCAACTATCTGTCGATTCTTGCTATAGTTTATGTATCCTTTGAGCTTTCAAACTTTAAGCTGGGAGAGTTGCTAAGTGGACTCCCAAACTCCATCTCTCTGATAAAGGAAATGATCCCTCCGGACTTTTCAGACATTCCAAACATAATAAGACCCACGCTTGAAACCCTGTCTATGGGCTTTTGGGGGACACTCATAGGAATGATAATATCGCTTCCTCTGGGAATTCTCTCTGCTAAAAACACGTCGTTCACACCAGTCTACCAAATTACAAGAACCATAGTAAACATCCTTAGGTCCATCCCTGAGCTGCTCTATGCTTTGATTTTTGTGGTTTCCTTCGGAATGGAGCCGATATCCGGTGTTTTAGCGTTGATTTTTCATACAGTTGGACTCTTGAGCAAGTTTTACTCAGAGGCTATAGAGAGTATAGACAGAAAGCCTGTGGAAGCTATAGAGTCTACGGGAAGCGGTAAACTGGGTGTTATACGTTATGCGATCATCCCACAGGTGTTTCCGCTGTTTGTAGGTTACACTTTATACCTTCTGGATCATAACATACGCGTGGCCATGGTTTTGGGGCTTGTAGGTGCAGGCGGTCTTGGCATAGAACTGTTTACTGCCATGAGGTCCTTCGATTATCAGAAAGCCTTAGCCATAATCAGCGTCTTGCTAGTTGTCATATCCTTCATAGACAGATTGTCTGCAAAACTAAGGAAGGAGATAATAGAAGGAAGTTTCATGAGTATAAGGACAAGAAAGAAAGACAGTCTCTACTTGCTATTTTTTGGATTTATATGTCTTCCTTCTATCTACTTTATACCCATAGATCACAAAATGTTGCTTGATGGGCTTCCTAGGCTGTACGAATTTTTCCAAAATGCCTTCCCTCCAGATCTAAAGGGCATAAACAACTACCTAAAACTCATGTTGGAAAACGGTGGCGATGAGCGTGAGCGGGACATTTATAGCTATTCTTCTTTCAATGCCTATTGGAGTTCTTTCTGCAAGAAACGTAGTGAGCTCCAAAATCATCAATAACACTTTTAGAGAGCTGGCTAACTTTCTCAGGGCTATGCCCGAACTTGTATTTGCTCTGATCTTTGTCTCCGCAGTGGGTCTTGGTCCAACAGCTGGTATCTTGGCAATAGCTTTACATACCACTGGCTTTCTTGGAAAGTTCTACGCAGAAGCTATAGAAAACTCAGACCCGAAACCTATGGAGGCGGTAGAAGCGGTAGGCAGTAAGTTTATCCAGAAGTTAAAGTATGCGGTCATACCCCAAGTTATTCCCCTCTTCAACAGCTACAACCTCTACATATTGGACAGAAACATCAGAGCTGCTACGGTTATGGGCGTTGTAGGAGCTGGCGGTATAGGATTTGAACTCGTCATGAGCATAAGGCTTTTTGAGTACCAAAAAACCCTTACCCTTGTCCTTATAGTGCTCCTTACAATAGCTCTGATAGACATGTTGTCCGCTACGTTAAGAAGGAGGTTAGTGTGAACCTAAACAGGGATTTAGCCAGGATAATTATCCACTTAACTGAAGAAGAACTAAAGGAGATAGAATCGCTTCTTCCCTTAGATGAGATGACAGTAGCGAAGGAACCAAGTAAAGGTCTTGTTATGTTTACAGCACTTGACTCTTTTGATACAGAGTTCTATCTGGGTGAAGTTTTGGTAACGGAGGCATCCGTTAGGTACAAGGATCAAGAAGGCTATGCCATGATAATGGGGGATGAACCAGAAAGAGCTCTTATAATGGCTTGCGTAGATGCACTGACAAGAACAAAAGACGAGGATGAGCTAAAGAAGAGAGTTACGGAGTTTCTTGAAAACAAGCTCAGTAGGTTAGAAGAAGAGATAGAGAGGGAAAAGAGGCTAGTGTGGGCTACAAAGGTGAACTTTGAGAGTATGGCCAAAAGATGAGGTACGAAGCGGTTTTCACTTTAAAAGAAGACGTTCTTTGTAGTCAGAAAGTCTTTAGAAACCTTCTGCTTGCTATGAGTTATCCTGGAAGGATAGTAAAGATCCAAGAGTGTTTCTCTTTTCCGTATCAAGTAGAGGTTCCTATGCCCTTGGCCTCGATCGCTTATACGTTGCTTGACGGCGAAGTAAGCTTTGCGGCGATAGGAAAGGATAAAGAAAGGATAGAGGAAGATATTCGTAGATTAACCGGCGCAAGGGTAGAAAAGATACAAAATGCAGACTACGTTTTTGTGTTGGGAGAAAGCTCTCAGGGACAGATAAACCTGTTAAAAAGAGGGACTCCGGAGTATCCAGACAGCAGTGCCACCGTTGTTTACTACGTAGATGCTATTTCAAAGAATGGACCAGGTACAGCAATCCAATTAGAGGGTCCTGGCATCAAAGGCAGGAGAAAAGTCTTTTTAAATGGGTTGGACGTGCAAGAGTTTCTATCTATAAAGAGCATTAACCTCAATTATCCCCTAGGTTTGGACTGTATATTTGCGGACAGAAGCGGTAATACCTTTTGTTTACCTAGATCCGTTCGTTTGGAGGTTATTTGATGGGGTATGTGGCGGTAAAGGGTGGACAAAGAGCCATAGAGAACGCTGAAGCGTTTTTCAATTATCTAAGATCTAAAGGTAGTACGGAGCCCATAAGCCTAGATCAGATCGTGGAACAGCTTTACCTGTTAGTAGACAGGGTTATGTCGGAAGGTGGACTCTACGCGCCTTTTCTTGCAGTGCTAGCTATAAAGCAATCTGCGGGAGACACGTTAGAAGCTAGCTTTATGCTCAGAGCTTACAGAACTACATTGCCAAGGATATGTTATTCACTACCTCAGTCTACCAAAGAGATGAGAGTAATAAGGAGGATCTCCGCAGCCTTTAAGGACATACCAGGTGGACAAATATTGGGACCAACACCAGACTATACCCTCAGAATATTGGACTACAGGCTCTTGGAAGAGAAGAATTCCGTCGAAAAAATAATCAAATCTATCATAGAGGATGTAGATCTCTCTGAGCCTATACCTGACTCTTTCCCCAAGCTTGTAGACCTTCTTAAAAAAGAGGGTCTTCTATTAGAACCTCAAAACACAGGAGGTGTGTACGATATAACTAGGGAGCCTATAAAGTTCCCTGCACCAAGGAGTGTCCTGCTTCAAAGCATGGCAAGGGGAGAAACAGGCGGACTTCTTTTGCTTGCCTATTCCAACATGAGAGGATACGGTGACATTCATCCTACTGTAGGCGAGCTAAGGGTGGGTTATATACCTGTGCGCATAAAGCATCCCTACACCGGGGATGAAATCTGCATCGGTGAGGTAAAGGTGACGGAAGCAGAGGTTATAGCCAAGTTTACTGACGCAGATGGTGTTCCCAAGTTCACCATAGGCTACGGTCTTTGTTTTGGTCATAACGAAACAAAAGCCATATCTATGGCTATCTTGGACAGAGCGATGCAAACGCAAGAGCCTGTACATCCGTCGCAAGATCAGGAGTTTGTTATCTACCATATAGATGGCGTAGAGTCTATGGGATTTTGCAACCACTACAAGCTTCCACATTACGTTACGTTCCAATCGGACTTAGATAGGTTAAGAAAAGCCATGCAGGAAGCAAATGCAGGAGAGGAAAAATGACCGTTAAGGATTACCTTTTAAGAAAGGTTGAAAGGTTTATGTACAACTTCGCCTTTTTGGACGAGAACGCTAAAAGGGAGATAAGAAGAAAAATTCTTAAGGCTATAGCCATCCCTGGTTATCAGGTACCTTTTGCCTCCAGAGAGCTTCCTATGCTAAGAGGGTGGGGTACAGGTGGTACACAGGTTACCCTTTCAATAATAGGACCTGATGATAAGCTTAAGGTTATAGACCAGGGGTGCGATGACAGCGTAAACGCCGTTAACATAAAGAGGTTTGTACAAGCCTTTACTGGTGTGAGTATCACCACGGACACCACAGAGGCAACCATCATTCAAACACGTCACAGGATTCCCGAAGAAAAGCTAAAGGAGGATCAGATACTAGTTTTCCAAGTGCCGTATCCTGAGCCTCTAAGGTGGATAGAGCCATCGGAAAGGGAGACACGTAGAATGCATGCGGAAGGTGATTACGCCCTGATGTGGCTATACCTTTACGAGGACATAGTAAAGTATTCGGAGATAAGCATAGGAGCTAGGTATCCTGTCTTGGTAGATGCTCGTTACATCATGGACCCAAGCCCTATACCTCGTTGGGACATTCCAAAGCTTCACATGTCTGAGAACATCAATATATTCTGCGCAGGCAGAGAAAAGAGGATATACGCCATACCACCTTATACGGAGGTGAAACCTCTGGAATTTGAAGACTTTAAGTTCAGAGTAGAGAACTTTGAAGGGCTCCGTTGCATGAGGTGTGGTAGTAGTGATACCTTCTTGGATGAGATAGTGGATGACTCTACTGGGAATAGGATTTACCTGTGTTCTGATACAAGCTACTGCCAGAAAGTTCTAAGCAAAAAAGGAGGGGCTTATGGATAATGCTCCTCTTCTTGTCATAAGGAATCTAACAAAGATCTACGGAAAGGGTTGTCCTCAGTGTGGACAGCTAACTGGTTACGAAGCAGGTACCAACGTCTGTAGTTCGTGCGGTTCTGTAGTGGGTTGTTTTTCTGTCTCCTTCGAGGTATACAAGGATGAAGTGCTTGGGATTGTCGGAGAAAGCGGTTCTGGAAAGAGCACACTCCTAAAACTCCTACATTTGGACTTAGAACCCACATACGGCGAGATGTATCTTAACTTAGACGAAGAGTCCGAAAGACGAGTTGGCTTTGGCTTACGGGGAGTGAACATTTTTTCTCTGTCTGGATACCACAAAAGACAAATAAAGAACTTTTTGATGGGGATTGTTTACCAAAATCCTGTTTTGGGTCTTAGAATGAACGTGTCCGCCGGTGGTAATGTGGTAGAGAAGCTAATCCTCGGTGGATGGAGAAGTGTTTCCCTGATGAGAGAGAGGGCAAAGGCTCTCTTAGAGAGAACCGAGTTTCCCTACTGGAGGATGGATGAAAATCCTAAAAACTTCAGCGGAGGGATGCAACAGAGGGTACAGATAGCCAAGGCTTTAGCGACAAACCCGCTGCTAGTTTTGCTGGATGAAGTGACCACAGGACTTGACGTCTCTGTGCAGGCGAGGGTTTTAGACCTTATAAAAAACCTCCACGAAGAGTACGGACT
>OFGS01000201.1_pt1 | contig 14443 bp, 12 predicted proteins | sample 1521851 | NCBI WGS metagenome assembly OFGS01 (sample SAMEA3142070, study PRJEB24117) | hot springs metagenome
CGTTTTGTGATATCGTTATTATGGTCGAAGGAAACGCTTCGATGTATCTCGGTTCACCGCGCATGGCGGAAATGGTTATCGGTGAAAAAGTGACACTTGAGGAGATGGGTGGCGCTCGCATGCATTGCTCTGTTTCGGGTTGCGGTGATGTGCTTGTGAAAACGGAAGAAGAAGCTATCGCCTTTGCGCGTAAATATTTGTCGTACTTTCCAGCCAATTTTAGTGAAAAACCGCCGGTGGCGGAGCCAAGAGAGCCAAAGGCGTTTGATAAAACGATTGAAGAAATCATTCCGAAAAATCAAAATGCCCCGTTCAATATGTACGATTTAATCGACCGCGTGATCGATGAAGGAACGTTTTGTGAAATAAAAAAGTTGTTCGCACCTGAACTCATTACAGGTCTTGCACGCATCAACGGCCAACCGGTTGGGATTATCGCTAATCAACCGCGCATGAAGGGTGGCGTGCTGTTTCATGATTCAGCAGATAAAGCTGCGAAATTTATTACACTTTGCGATGCTTTTCATATTCCGCTCATCTTTTTAGCAGACATCCCTGGCTTTATGATCGGAACGAAAGTGGAACGAGCGGGAATCATTCGTCATGGTGCAAAAATGATTTCAGCGATGTCAGAAGCAACCGTGCCGAAAATTTCAATCATTGTCAGAAAAGCATACGGAGCAGGACTATATGCTATGGCAGGTCCAGCCTTTGAACCGGATTGCTGCTTAGCTTTCCCACATGCACAAATTGCTGTCATGGGACCAGAAGCAGCCGTGAATGCGGTATATGCGAATAAAATTGCTGAACTGCCAGAAGAAGAGCGAGCCGCTTTTATTGAGCAAAAACGTGAAGAATATCGAAAAGACATCGATATTTACCGACTTGCTTCTGAAATGGTTGTCGATGGCATTATTGCGCCAAATGAGTTACGTTCTGAACTCATTCGACGATTAGATGCATATATGTCGAAATATGTGGTATTTTCTGAACGAAAACATGGGGTTTACCCTGTGTAGTTGTCAAGACATATGGTACAATGGAGGCGATGTGTTCTAACATCGCCTTTTTTTCGGGAAATTTCCCCGGAAATCGACAACATTTGCATGTTTTGTCGATGAAAAGAAAGCTCCATTTGTTTTTTAAAGAACGCTCTTTGTTCCATACTTCATGTATCTTTTTGTATAATCGAGAAAGGGGATTTGACGTTTGATTTACATATGGCTCATCGCACTATTTCTCATTTATAGCATATTCCCAACATCGATTGTCCGCATTTTCTCACTTCGTGTACAAAAGAAGGTGAAAAAAGGTGTGGCATTAACGTTTGACGATGGTCCAGATCCGGTGTACACGCCTCAGTTGCTTGATTTATTGAAAAAATACAATGTAAAAGCGACGTTTTTCGTTGTTGGCTGGAAGGCGAAAAAATACCCACATCTTATTAAAAGAATGCATGAGGAAGGGCATACGATCGGTTTGCACCATTATTACCATACGAGCAACTGGTTTCTTCCGCCGCTTGTTACGGAATGGGAACTTGAACGATCAGCACGTGTCATTGAGCACATTACAGGCGTTCGTCCGGTATACTATCGTCCGCCATGGGGACATTTAAACATATGGACGGTGTTGATGCAAAAAAAGTATAAAATCGTCATGTGGACATATATTCTTGGTGATTGGAAAGCTTCAATGAGCGTTGAGCGGCTTTATGGACGATTAACGAATAGTATAAAAGATGGGGCGATCATCGTATTGCATGATAGCGGTTCGACCATCGGAGCTGATCAACATGCGCCAGCGAACATGTTACGAGCATTAGAACGATTATTGCAACATTCTTCTGTTCAATGGGTAAAAGTGAACGAACAATAAAGGGGAACGGAGAAATGGAAGCGAATAACATTTTCATGTATATTCAATCCCACGGTTATATTGTATTGTTTTTATCATTATTTTTTGGTATTGTCGGTATTCCCGCACCCGAAGAATCGCTTCTGTTTTTCGTGGGCATATTTATTTCACACGATCAATTGCATTTATTCAAAAGTTTATTTTTCGCGATTTCTGGGGCGACAGTTGGGATGGTTGTTGCCTATATGGCTGGCTATACATTTGGTTCAGCGCTGTTATTTAAATACGGACATTATATTGGTTTTCATCGTCGGCGTTATCGGTATGTTTATCGTCACTTTCGAAAACGCGCTCCTTGGATTATTACATTTGGCTATTTTATTCCGGGTGTTCGTCAGTTATCTCCATACATGGCTGGAGTTGTTCGCGTTCCATTTCTCCCGTTTCTTTTTTTGTCGTTTGCTGGATCAGCGTTTTGGATTAGTTTATTTATATTTGTCGGGAAGTTTCTTGGGGAGCGTATACATATTCCTCTTTACTTATTACCATGGATAATGATTGTGTTTTTTAGTTTATTTTTCATTGGGCTATATGTGAAAAGAAGAAAAACAAATTAAAGGGAGTTCGCATAATGATGAACATTCTCGTACTACCTTTGTTTCAAATGTCATCTGGCCATCATCAAGTGGCCGATGCGCTTATATATTCATTGCAACATCGTTTTCCTAACGTTTCTTGCGAAAAACTTGATTTCTTAAGTTATTGTAACGAACAAATGGAAAGACGAGTAGCGGACTTTTATCTTCGCTGGATTTCGCTATCACCGCACTCATATGAATGGATGTACCAACGATGGATGAAAAAATTTGAACAACCAGCGATGGAACCGTGGTTGCTTTATTTTGAAAAGAAGATGAAACGTCTTCTTCAAGAGAAAAAACCGGATCTCGTCATATGTACGCATTCGTTTCCTTCACACGTGTTGCAGCGATTGAAACAAAGAGGCGCTACAACAGTGCCTGTTATAAACGTATATACAGACTTTTTTTTAAATGGCATTTGGGGAAAAACAGCGATTGATTATCACTTTGTTCCGCATGAGGAAGCGAAATGGTCGCTATGTACGAGATTTCGTATGGAGCGTCATCGCGTTATTGTGACAGGTATTCCGATTCATGAACATATTGTACCTGTGCAAAAAATAAAGCGACGAATGAATAAACACATTTTAGTGGCTGGCGGCAATCAAGGACTAGGGAAGATGAAACAATTTTTAAAAAACGCTAACCATTCACAGTTAACGTATTCTGTTTTATGCGGTAAAAATGAAAATTTATATGAAGAATTAAAAAGTTGGAACGACCCGCGTATCCGTCCGTTTCGATATATCTCCGATCGAGCAAAAATGAACGAATTGTATGATGAAGTCGATGCGGTTGTGACAAAGCCGGGCGGTGTCACGATGAGTGAAGTGCTCGCAAAAAAACTGCCTGCTTTTACTCTTTCTTATTTACCTGGACAAGAACAAATGAATTTGCGCTATTTAAGAAAAAAAGAGCTCATTTATTTTCTCAATGACAATGAGCCGTACGATCAACAATTATTGCGTGTATTAATGGACGATGAGGAAATGAATCAATTAGAAAAACGAATGAAACAGTATTGGTTAGGGTGTGAAAAAACAGCGCAAGAAGCGCTGGCCGAATGGATTGAAGCGAATATATATGCAACGAAAAAGCGATGAGATCTGCTCATCGCTTTTATTTTTTTGACTTTCCATATGTGTCAATGCTTAATTGGACATTGATTTGTTGTAACGTATCATTTGTCAGTGAAACGAATCCGTTTGTCGTATATTTGCGCCAGTCATTGACGTTTTGACGATATAAAGCGTTTGATAATTGAAGCGTATCGACCCCTTCTTTTACGCCGAGTTGGAATAGATTTTTCAATTCATTCTTTACTGTTTTTGTTGCGTATTCAATCATTTGTTTTTCAGACATTTGTTCGCGAAGTTCAATGATGCTTCCTTTTGCTTGTACATCAATTGTAAATACAGGATGACCATTTTTTATTTTGTACGATATGCTTGCTTTCGGTTCGCGCACGACGAGTGTGCCAATCATATTTCCGTCTGGTTGAATATAAATAGGCGTTCGTCCTGTGCCTTTTGTCACCCAGCGCAACCCGTCAAGTTTATGGCGCGGGATACATGCTTGTTTATTGTAACGATGCAAGAAACAGACGCCATCCATTTTTAACATCGGTTTTGCCTTTTTATTTTCTTTCCAACTTTTCTTTTCAATTGCAAGGGAAGGGAGCGGAAAAACAACCGCTTGTTCATTAGAAGCAGCAATGAATTCGTTCAAGCGCTTCGGTTGAATAAAAGAACTTTGTTCGTAAATGTCTGTCGGATTAGCGAGCAAAGAAAAATACGGTGAATAATCTAAAAACGGTGTTGTTTCGAAAATATGTTCAATCGATTCCTTTGTTGTAAATGCCCAGATCGTATGACGAATTTCGTTGTAACGATCAAGTACATCAATGACATCGCGCACGATTCCTTTTTTGAGCGCTCGTTCTGTAAAGACGATCCCTTTCACATGCCCCCATGATACACCTTGTTGAATCGCATAATATAGCCGATCTGTCGCGACGTTAAACGTCTCCCCTTTCGCTTTTCCAACGGTCACCGTTGATTTTTGTCTCCCTCCGCCCGCTTCGACTTTCGCAAGCCCTGTAAAACTAATAAGTTGGGCGTAGGCGATCACTTGTCCGTCTTCGTAGTCTACACCGATTGCATGAATATAAGCTAGATGATCAATTTCTTTCATTCCCCAGCAGCCAGTTAAAAGGAAACAAAAAAAACAACAAATAAGCGCGCGAGTCATGATTCGTCACCCGGTGTGCTATCGTTTGTTTTTAACATTTTCGGACGACGTTTGAATTTTTTCCATCCACTTGTAATAACCACTTTCCATATATCACTTGTTATCGGGGAAAGAGGAGCTAAATATGGAACACCAAACGACGTTAAATTCGCTGTATAAATTAGAAGAAAAAACATTGATGCGATAAAACCGAAAAGTCCTAGTATAGAAGATGCAGCAAGGACGATAAATCGTAAAATGGACACCGTCCCAGCAAGCGATTGATTCACAAGCGTAAATGTGGCAATTACAGATGTTGCCATGACAACAAGTGTTCCGGGTGCCGCCAGTCCAGCGTTAATGGCGGCCTGACCGATAATAAGCCCCCCAACGACGGATAATGTTTGTCCAATCGCAATCGGAAGTCGCATGCCTGCTTCTTTAAAAATTTCAAATAAACTGACCATAATAAACGCTTCAAGCGGGGCAGGGAGCGGAACCCCTTGCCTTGCGAGAACGATCGTTGCCAACAATGTAAAAGGCAACTGATCTTGATGATACGTTGTAATAGCTACCCAAAGTCCCGGTAAAAATACAGCGACGCTCACCCCGATGAGTCGAATCATGCGTTGAAATGTCACAAATATAAACGATGTGCTATTGTCTTCAGATGTGTTTAATAAAAACGTTAAGTTTGTCGGGCCAATTAAGGCAGTTGGTGAGCCGTCAATAAAGACAGCGAATCGTCCGCTCAGTAGTGCGTTGACGACAAAATCAGGGCGTCCAGAGTAAGCGAAAACAGGAAATAACGAAATATATTTTTCGCTTAACAATTCTTCTAACTGATTTGTTCCTGTTAAGGCATCAATGTTGATTGTACTTAATCGCCGCTTTAATTCATCAACGGTTTCTTGATTAATAATATCTTCAATATATAAAATATTAACTTTCGTCCGGCTTCTCTTACCAATTAATACTTGTTCAACGTGCAAGCTGCTCGTTTTTAGCCGCTTTCGGATGAGCGCCACGTTTTTTGCTACTTCTTCAATAAAGCCGTCTTTCGGTCCGCGAATGGATACTTCGGTGTTCGGTTCTTCTGGATTACGGTTTGGTGGATTCGCAAGCGAAATGGAATACATCGCTTCCGCTTCCACAAAGTAAATCACTAAGTCCCCATTAAAAACGATAAAATCTAGTTGTTGGGCAGAGACCGATTTTCCGATTAAATGAAGAGGCAGTTGTTTATATTTTTCAATATCTGTCACTGAATATAGCGGATGTCGTTGTCCCATGCTTGTAATTGTTGGGAAAATAAATTGTTTGAGTAACTTCGTGTCACATAATTCTTCACAATAAATGAAAATAAGCGAGAGGGGCTTTCGTTCTTCTGAATAAATGGTCGCTGGCATAATCACAACATCTTTACATTGCGAAAAATGTTCTTTTAGCGTTTGTTCATCGACAATGATTTCAGCGGTCATGCGGACGCTCTCCTTTCTTTTATACGTATCGCTAACGCTAGTACGCACAATAACGTCGAAAGAAAACAAATAAAGAAAAACGAAATCGGTAGCAGCCATTTTTTTAACATATGAAAAAACGTGTCATCGCTCATCGGTGTCATCGCGGCGAAGAAAATGACGACGTATACAAATATTAATATCCAACGTCGCGAGGCTTTATTTGTTATGTCAAATAGCTCTGGAATGAGCGCTGTCGCAAGCGAAATGCGAATAAATGCGCCCGCTAGCCATTGATACACGGATAAAAAATCAAAATGCTCTAAATATGTCCCTAAATTCACCATTCTCCATTGCTCAAAGGCCGGATAACGCAAATGACTAGCTTCTGCCGGTCCAAACTCTGTAATGGCTCCAATTGTCGGTCCGATCGATAGACTGGCAGCGACAAGCCCGAATAAAACGAGTTTCATAAAAGAAATGTCCGTTTTCATTTGTTGTTGCATAAATAGTAAAAGAACAATTTCACCATATCCGGTAGCGACGTACATCACTCCCTTCCAAATGGGCATCCAGCCATTTTCGAGCATCGGTGTTAATAGCTCATAATTTTTATGTGGGATCGTCGCTAAAGCGACAAATATGCCGAACAATACGACGAAAGGTAAAATAATACCTGATGTTTTAGCGATCGATGGCAAGCCGATGGAAGCATTATAAAAGCAGATGATACAAAGTGTGACGATAATCGCCCAGTTTGGTGTACCTGTTAAATATGACGTCGTTGTAAACGTTGTTGTATCTTTTAATGTCACAATGCTAATGATGAGTAAATATAAACATGTGACAGAGGCGATAAAATAGGCTATTGGGGCACCGATATTTTCTTTTAGCCATTGAAAGATGTGCGTTTGTTGTGATTGTTTTATAGGAAAATAAATGAGAGGAAGAAACATGACAAGCAACACAAGCCCAATGACGGTCGAGATCCACGCATCTCGCCCAGCAATTTCAAGTAAAACAGGAATGATGATAACATGATTCATAAGACCGATCGATAACATTAACACGAATAACATTTGCACCGTATTCATACACACACACCTTTTTCCTTTTTGTATTTTTATCGTTTCCAAACAGGGAAATGATATGCATTGTCACCATCTAGGCTCGTTTCACCATATAAATAAAAAAGTAGTTGTGCTACAATAAGTGAAGTGAATGAACAGTCGAGGAGGAACGAACATGAAAATGACGTTAGGTGTATTATACGGCGGTAAATCGCCTGAACATAAAGTATCATTACAAACGGCACGTTCGGTTATTAATGCTATAAATAAAGAAAAGTTTCGTGTCGTCCCCATTTACATTACGACCAATGGGGAATGGTTGCGTGGGGAAGCAATTGAAGGGGAAGTGCAACATGTGAAGCAGCTTGCTTTTCAACAAGGTTTACCAGCGCTCGCGTCTATTGCAAATCGTTCGGAAAAAAAAGAAGAGCGCATTGATGTTATTTTCCCTCTTTTACATGGGCCGAACGGAGAAGATGGAACGGTGCAAGGGATGTTAGAATTATTAAACGTACCGTATGTTGGAAACGGTGTGTTAGCATCAGCTGTCGGTATGGATAAAGTTGTTATGAAACAACTGTTTGCGCAAGCGGGATTAAAACAAGCACGTTACGTCTTTTTCTTGAAAAAAGAATGGGAAAAACATAAAGAAAACGTATATGAAACAGTAGAACGTGAGCTTGGCTATCCGTGTTTTGTCAAACCAGCCAATGCTGGTTCGAGCGTAGGAATAAGTAAATGTAAAAACCGTGAGCAGCTACAAGTGGCATTCCAAGAGGCGTTTCGTTACGATCGAAAAGTAATCGTCGAAGAAGCGATTGTTGGCCGTGAAGTAGAAATTGGGGTGATCGGAAACGATGAGCCAATTTGCTCTGTTGTTGGGGAAATTGTGCCGAAAAAAGAATTTTACGATTACGAAGCAAAATATGTCGATGGAAATACACAATTAGTTATTCCAGCGAACATTACAGATAAAGAATACGAAACGATGAAACAAATGGCGCTTACCGCTTTTAAAGTGCTCGATTTAGCTGGATTAGTCCGCGCCGACTTTTTCTTGACGGCAGATGGGGAGGCGTATATTAACGAAGTCAATACGATGCCAGGTTTCACGCCATTTAGCATGTTCCCGCTTTTATGGAAACATACCGGCGTATCGTACGAGGAGTTAATTGAACGTCTTATTCAACTAGCGATTGAGCGATATGAAGAAAAACAAAACATTACGTATGTGTTTTAAGGTGATGATATGATTAAACGTTCATTAGCTAATATTCAAACAATGATTCCAAACAGCACGGTGGATGAGCGCTTTGCTTCCGTTGTCATTCACGGTGTGTCGACAGATACGCGTACAATTGAGCAAGGAAATTTGTACGTTCCGCTAAAAGGAGCGACATTTAACGGCCATCAATTCGTCATGCAGGCGTTTGAAAAAGGCGCAGCGGCTGCGCTATGGAGCACACATGAGCCAAATGCTCCGAAAGATGTGCCGCTCATTTTTGTTGATGATTCGCTCGTTGCATTGCAACAGCTAGCTCATGCGTATCGAAAACAACTTCGCACACGCATGATCGGTGTGACAGGGAGCAATGGAAAAACGACGACAAAAGATATGATCGCCTCTTTGCTTGGGACGGTATATCGTGTGCAAAAGACGGAAGGGAATTTAAATAATCATATTGGTGTGCCGCTAACGCTTCTCCGCCTCAAAGAAGAAACAGAATATGCAGTCGTTGAAATGGGGATGAGTGGGTTTGGAGAGATTGAATTACTCTCTACTATAGTTGAACCAGATGTGGCGATCATTACAAATATTGGTGAATCACATTTACAAGAGCTCGGTTCGCGTGAAGGAATTGCAACAGCGAAGTTTGAAATTGTAAAAGGGCTAAAACGTGACGGACTGTTTATTTATCACGGAGATGAACCGTTGTTGCAAACGCGGGTGGAAAGCGCTAATCTTTCGCATGTTCAAACGTTTGGCATGACAGCAGCAAACGATTATTATCCAACGGATATTCGTATTCAAGCGGACGGAACGACGTTTACAATAAATCATTGGCCAAACGAAGTGTTTCATATGCCGCTTCTTGGCCGACACCATGTCATGAACGCTCTTGCAGCCATGGCAGTCGCTCGTTTCGCTTCTGTTGATGTGACCGATATGAAAAAAGGATTTTCGCGTTTATCTGTTACAAAAATGCGTACAGAAGTTATCAAACGTCATGATGGAGTGACGATCATTAACGATGCATATAACGCAAGCCCGACGTCGATGCGAGCCGCCCTTCAGTTGCTCGCACAATTGACACAATATCGTAAAAAAATTGCCGTTGTTGGCGATATGCTTGAATTAGGTGAACAAGAAATGGCTTTCCACGAACAAATTGGCGAGATGATCGATCCGCAAAAAATAGATTACGTATTGACGTACGGAGAGCGTGCCAAAGCGATCGCTGAACGAGCAAGCAAGCGGTTTAGCGAAGGGCGTGTTCGTTCGTATACAAATAAGGCGCAATTAGCTGCAGACTTACAAGCGATGATGGGAGCGGGCGATGTTATTTTATTAAAAGCATCTCGCGGCATGAAGTTAGAGGAAATCATTTCTTTGTTAAATGAGTAAAAAGAAACGTTCAATTTGTTGAAAACATATGCATAAAATGGTATGATGAACAAGAGCTATTTACGGAATGAATTTCAACAAGGCACTTCCGTCTATACGGGAATGCCTTTTTTCGTAAGTTATTTGAAGAAGGAGTATGAAAACATTGGTTACATTTAAAGAATTTGGATTGAGTCCAGACGTAATGAAAGCAGTTAGTAAAATGGGATTTGAAGAGGCAACACCGATTCAGGCGGCTACGATTCCGCTTAGTCTACAAAATCGTGATGTCATTGGTCAAGCACAAACAGGAACAGGGAAAACGGCAGCATTCGGCATTCCGCTTGTTGAGAAAATTGATATGAACAACGATGCAGTGCAAGCGATCGTTGTTGCGCCAACGAGAGAGTTAGCTATTCAAGTGTCCGAAGAGTTATATAAAATCGGTTCAACGAAGCGTGTACGCGTGTTGCCGATTTACGGTGGGCAAGACATTGAGCGACAAATTCGGGCATTAAAAAAGCACCCACATATTGTTGTCGGTACGCCAGGACGTATTCTTGATCATATTCAACGTCGTACGCTCCGTTTGCAAAACGTGCATACGGTTGTGTTAGACGAAGCAGATGAAATGTTGAACATGGGATTTGTCGAAGACATTGAGGCGATTTTAAGCCACGTGCCGACAGAGCGTCAGACGCTTCTTTTTTCAGCGACGATGCCAGAGCCGATTCGTCGTATCGCTGAACGATTTATGAACAATCCGGAGCTCGTTCGTGTCAAAGCAAAAGAGATGACAGTTCCAAACATTGAACAATATTACATTGAAATTCAAGAAAAGAAAAAGTTTGACACATTAACACGCTTACTAGATATCCAATCTCCTGAGTTAGCGATCGTTTTCGGAAGAACGAAGCGTCGTGTTGATGAGTTAGCAGAAGCGCTCAATTTGCGTGGTTATGCGGCTGAAGGCATTCACGGTGATTTAAGCCAGGCGAAGCGTTTATCTGTGCTGCGTAAGTTTAAAGAAGGTTCGATTGATATTTTAGTTGCAACGGATGTTGCTGCACGCGGTTTAGATATTTCTGGTGTGACGCATGTATATAATTTCGATATTCCACAAGACCCAGAAAGCTATGTTCACCGCATTGGTCGCACAGGACGTGCTGGTAAAACGGGAATGGCGATTACGTTTGTTACACCTCGTGAAATCGGACAGTTACATCATATCGAGAAGACGACGAAGCGGAAAATGGAGCGCATGAAACCGCCAACGTTAGATGAAGCGCTTGAAGGTCAACAACGAGCAGCGATCGAAAAACTGCTGGCGACCATTGAACATAACAATTTATCGTTTTACAAACGTGCAGCAGAAGAATTGTTAGAAGAACACGATTCTGTTTCACTTGTTGCCGCATGTATTAAAATGTTAACGAAAGAGCCTGATATGACGCCAGTACAGTTGACAGAAGAGCCGCCGGTAATGAAAAAAGAGAAAAAGCGACAAGTGCAGACGCGTCAACGCCGCAATGAAACGCGTGGCCGTGGAGCAAAAACGCGTGCGAAACGATAGGAGCTGTCTTCATAGATAGCTTCTTTTTCTTTATTGGAGGGATATGAATGATTGTCGGGATTGGGATTGACATTGTGGAGTTAAGTCGCATTGCTCAATTGATCGAACAACAGCCAAAATTTATTGACCGCATTTTAACACATAATGAGCGCATTCGTTTTCAACAATTATCGTCAAAACGAAAAGTTGAGTTTATGGCTGGGCGCTTTGCAGCAAAAGAAGCGTATGCGAAAGCGGTGGGGACGGGGATTGGCACACATGTTTCATTTCACGATATTGAAATTCAAAATGATGAAAACGGTAAACCATATATCGTTTCCACGTCATTGACTGAACGTGTGCACGTCTCCATTTCTCATAGCGAACATTATGCTGTTGCTCAAGTAATCATTGAACGCTTGTCAAGCTAGTCTGCATATTCTCCCGCTTGACCTCATATGATGGCTTATGAAGGAAGTCCAAATGAGGTAAAGGGGTTGAAAAAATGAGACGAACATTGCTTTTTTGGTGCCTGCTTCTTTTTGTTGTAGGCAGTTTGGCCGCTTGCGGAGAAAAGTCGCAACAAGATGTATTAAAAGCGCTCGATGAAAAAGTGCAAACGATGTCTGGGTACAAAGCAGAAGCAAAAATGACGCTTCAAACGGGAACAGAACCACAAGTGTATGAAATTGAAATTTGGCATAAGTCTCCAAACTACTACCGAGTGAACTTAAAAAATGCTCAACGTGACCAACATCAAATGATTTTGCGTAACGATGAAGGAGTATTTGTATTAACGCCAGCGTTAAATAAAAGTTTTCGCTTTCAAAGCGACTGGCCGCAAAATACAAGTCAAGTATACTTGTATGAATCGCTCGTGAAAGACATTTTAGCTGATTCGAAAGCAAACTTTAAAGCAACAAACAATCATTATATATTCCAAACAAAAACAAATTACGAAAACAAAAAAATGTTGCCAAAACAAGAGATTACATTAAACAAAAAAGACTTAACGCCAGTCAAAGTGACCGTGATGGATATTGACTCGCAACCGATGTTAACGGTCGAGTTCTCGAAAGTGGAATGGAACGCCGCGTTTGATGATAATGCCTTTGATGTCAGTAAAAACATGACGAGAGCGAAGTTAGAAAACGAACAAGAAGTAACAAAAGAAGCGAATCAACAAGCAGTGCCAGTCATGTATCCGACATATGAGCTCGATGGGGTGAAACTTGTCGAAGAAAAAGAATTTACAACAGCAAACGGCAAGCGAATTGTCATGACATTTGCCGGAGAAAAATCGTTTACGCTTGTACAAGAAAAAGCGCATGCTGTACCAACAGCGAACGTATCGACAACGGTTAAAGGTGAGCCTGTTGATTTAGGATTTGCGGTTGGGGCAATGACAAACGGAACGTTGACGTGGACGTATAAAGGGGTCGATTTTATTCTCGCTTCCCAAGACTTAACGAAAGATGAAATGGTTGCGATTGCTCGTTCCGTACAAGGAAAGATGATGAAGTAAGACTCGCATGGCGGGTCTTTATTTTTTTGTTGACATGACGCAAGGAGAAAAGAAATAATCAAACGTGAACACATTTTTGAAGGGGTATGAAGGATGGATCAAGCATTTTATCGCGATACATGGGCAGAAATTGATTTAGATGCCATTTTTTATAATGTGCAATCGATGAAGCAGCATGTCGGTCCGCATGTCGAAGTCATTGCTGTGGTGAAGGCGAACGCTTATGGACATGGGGATATCCAAGTAGCGAAAACCGCGCTAGAAGCAGGTGCAACGAGATTAGCGGTCGCTTTTTTAGATGAAGCGCTAGCGCTGAGAAAAAAAGGAGTTTCTTTAGACGTACCAATTCTCGTACTTGGAGCGACAAATCCTCAATATGCGTCGTTAGCCGCTAGTCAAAACATTGCGTTAACTGTTTTTCGAGCCGATTGGTTTGAACAAGCATTCATGTATGGACCGCATGAGCAACCGTTGAACGTTCATATAAAATTGGATACAGGGATGGGACGACTAGGAGTTAAAACGAAAGAAGAAGTGCAACGAATTGTAAACATAGTGGAACAAAAAGAATCGTTTGTTATTGAAGGAGTATATACGCATTTTGCAACAGCCGATGAACAAAATGTTGACTATTTTTCGTTTCAATACGATACATTTATGCACATGCTAGAGTGGCTTCCTGCAAAACCTCCGCTCATTCATTGCGCCAATAGCGCCGCGGGACTGCGTTATCCTGATCGAGTATTTAATGCCGTACGCTTAGGTATTTCGATGTATGGGTTGGCACCGTCGCAAGAAATAAAACCATTGTTACCTTATCCGTTAAAAGAAGCGTTCTCGCTCCATAGTCGTTTAACGCATGTAAAAAAGGTGAAAGCAGGAGAAAAAATAAGCTATGGAGCAACATATGAGGCAAAAGCAGATGAGTGGATTGGTACGGTTCCAATCGGTTACGCAGACGGTTGGTTACGTCGTATGCAACATTTTTCTGTTCTTGTTGATGGAAAGCGCGCCCCTATTGTTGGACGTGTTTGTATGGACCAAATGATGATTCGTCTGCCGTATGAGCTTCCTGTCGGTACAAAAGTGACGCTCATCGGTGAACAAAAAGGTGAACGCATTTCTGTTGATGATGTTGCAACCCATTTGAACACAATTAATTATGAAATTCCTTGTACAATTAGTTATCGTGTTCCCCGTATTTTTTTAAAAAACAAGAGTATAATTGAAGTGAGAAATGCGGTATTATAGTAGATGGGTGCAATGAGAACGATTGTTTTCGAAAAATTTCTACAAAATTTGGACGAATGATGCTGGAAATGACTTTGCATCGCGATGATGAAATGGTATGATGTAAATTGGGAGCAACTATGTGGTTGTAGTTTAGTTGGAGGTGTGTGTTTGTGTCTGAATCCAGCGCAACAACAGAAATTGTTATTCGGTTACCGCAGGCGTTAGTGAGCGAATTAGATGGAATTGTGAAGCAAGAAAACGGCAGCCGAAA
>OFGS01000202.1_pt1 | contig 14364 bp, 13 predicted proteins | sample 1521851 | NCBI WGS metagenome assembly OFGS01 (sample SAMEA3142070, study PRJEB24117) | hot springs metagenome
CGGACCGATTTGTAACATATTATCCTCCCCCTACAAAATGAACGATTTCAATGCGATCACCGTCCGCAATGGCTGTATGCTCATATTTCTCTTTCATAATAATGTTCGCATTGATTTCAACGATCGCAATCTTTTCATGAATGCGAAAATGTTGTAACAGTTGAGCGACAGTACTAATGTGAGCTGGCAAGTCAATCATCTCACCGTTAATGATGCAACGCATGTCCCTCCCCCTTTCTTGTTAGCGAAAACGGCGTCATATCAAATGGCACATCTTTTCTTTCAAGCATGTCGCTTACAATTGTTCCTGTGATGGCGCTTAACAAAATGCCATTTCGATAATGCCCTGTCACAACGAATACGTTTTCATATTGTGGATGCGCTCCGATATAAGGTATGCCATCTTTTGTTTGTGGCCGAATGCCTGCCCATACGTTTTCAAACGTGGAATGAGCGATAGCCGGAACGATTTGCATCGCACGCGCTAGCAATTGCTGTACGCTACATGTTTGCACCGTTTTGGCAAACGAATGCGCGATGGCGCTAGCCCCGATGATCAAGCGATTGTTCGCTTTCGGCACAATATAACAGCCGTTTTTCGCAAATACAGTCGTTTGTAAAAGCGGTGTTTCTGTCGTAACCGAAACACATTCTCCTTTGACCGGATACATATGTAGCGATAACCGCAACTTTTCAGCTAACATTGGCGTCCATGCACCGCACGCGATGACGATACGTTCAGCATATAACGTTCCGCTCGTCGTTTTCACTCCTACAACACGTTCCCGTTCGAAAATAAAATCGTACACTTCCGTATACGGTAAAACACGGGCTCCTTTCGCCATTGCTCCATGAGCAAAAGCGACTGATAGTTGTTTCGCGTTCACTTGTTGATCAATCGTGTACATCGCACCATATTCATTTCGTACATTTCGTTCCATGTTCGCCACTTCTTTCGGTGTTAACCAGCGGACGTGCTGTGGTTGTATGCGCCTCCAAAATTCATAATGTTCCGTTAATTTTTCGTACTCTTCCATCGTTGTCGCCAACTTTAACATTCCCGCTTCATTCCATCCGACTTCAATATTTGTCAATTCTCGCAATTCGGCAATAACGGCTGGAAATGCCGCTTGGCTCGCCAAAGCAAGCGGAATGAGCGGGTGGTCTGTCGAAAACTCAGAATGCGCACCGAGCATCCCAGCTGCTGCCGATGATGCTTCTTGCGCTAACTCTCCCCGTTCAATGACAACGACTGATGCTCCTCTTTTCGCTAACTCAAAAGCGATGCTACTGCCGATAATGCCTCCCCCAACAATTAAAACGTCCATGTATTCGCCCCCATTTGTTTCCGATATCGTTGAACCATATGTAGCGGATCATCCGCCTCAAACACCGTCGACATAACGGCAATTCCTTTCACTCCCGTCATGAACACATCACGAACATGGAAAGGTTTAACGCCTCCAATGGCCACGACAGGAATGCGTACGTGACTTATCAACTGACGCAACGATGAAAGCCCGCGCGGCTTTCGTCCTTCTTTACAATTCGTTTCGTATATATGTCCGAAAATGACGTAGTCCGCTCCTTCTTTTTCCGCCCGTTTCGCCTCTTCAAACGTGTGCACGGAGCAACCGACGCGCAAAAAAGGAAACTTCCCTTTTATTTGTTTGGGAGACAAGCTATGATGGGCGAGCTGAACGCCGCCAACGCCATAAACGACAGCGACGTCCACCCGATCATTAATGACTATTTTTTGTGCTGGGACATTTGCTTCAAGCAACTGTTCCACAATTATCCCAATCTCTTTTGCCGAACGATGTTTTTCACGAATATGAATAAAGTCAGCATATGCATGTACGAACGACGAAATATGAACAAACGTTTCAATGGACTGCTTTCCCGTCGAGATGAGATGAAGCTCTTTCATCTTAACGCACATCCTTAATGGCAATGTATGGAAAAGCATGAGCAGCGTAATATCCGACCGCAACAATGACGCATATGACAACGAATAAATAGACGTCATATTTTCCGAGCGTCAGTTCATAATAAAACGTTCTCGCTCGTTCATTTGTAAATCCTTTCGCTTCCATCGCTACGGCAATGCGTTGAGCGCGGCGAATGCTTTGTGATAAAAGCGGAATCGCGTATCGTTTCATCAGTTCAAGCTTCCCGCGAAACCCTTTCGCTTTGGCGGCTCGACGTACTTTTAATGCTTGATGCACCGTTTGAAACTCTTCTACCATCATTGGCAATAAACGTATGGCTGCTAAAAAACTATACGCATATTTTGGTTTCAATTTCGCTTGTTGCATCAGTGAATAAAATAAAAACACCGGCTTTGTCGTAAGCGCAAACATTAATCCGAAAATCGCAAACAAAAGCGTGCGAAATCCGAGATGAACGCCGCGATAAAAGCTTTCTTCCGTCACATGAATAAGACCGAAGCGAAACCACGTCGTCTCTCCCTTTCCAAATAAAATCATGGAAGACGACGTAGAAATGAAAATAAAGAAAAACGGAACGAAAAACAAAAGCACATGCTTCATTCGATAACCGCTAAACAACATAAATAACGCCGTAAAGCCGATCGTCCAATTGATGAGCACGTTCGGGTTATGGACAAAAACAATAACGATAAACATCGGCAAAAATAACAATAATTTTACGGTTGGGTTCGTTTGATGCAACCATGTCTCTTTATGTTCGATGCTCCATCTCATCATATCCCACCTCGCACAACCGTCCGCGGCACGATCGTTTCATCGGCGACAAGCTTTCCTTTTTCAATGACCCATCGTCTCGTCGCAAATTGAGACACGATGCGCTCATCGTGCGTCACCATGACAATAGCCTTTCCTTGTTGCCGATACGCTTCAAGCCATTCGAGCAACGCGAACGTATTTTTTGCATCTTGCCCGAACGTCGGTTCATCAAGAAGCAATATGCGATGGCGATCCGTCACTGAAGCGGCAACACTTAACCGCCGCTTTTGCCCCATCGACAATTGGTACGGATGCAAATGCCGTTGCGCACTTAAATGAAAACGCCTAAGCAACCTCTCTACTTCCTCTTCTATTTCATATTCCGGGCGTTGTTCAAGACGTAAACAATAAGCGAGCTCATCATCTACACGATTTGTAACAAATTGAAACTCTGGGTTTTGAAATACAAAAGCGATGTGATCGTATAATACCCCATCATTTTTTACTAGCTCTCCTTGCCAATACATATCGCCTTCTGTTCGAATTAACTTCATGAAGCTTTGCAGCAACGTACTTTTTCCTGCGCCATTTTCCCCTGTAACCGCAATCCATTCACCTGCACGAATGACGACATCATCGACTGCTATTTTTTCTTCTTTTTGTCGAAAACCTCGGAGCGACTGTACATGTAAAAGCACGTCTGACTCATGATACGGCTGCTGCGCTGTTTTTGGCTTTTCATACGTCTCCCACACTTGTGGATACCAAATGCCTTGTTCGGCAATAAATGAACGATACGTTGAAAATATATGATCCGTTGGGCCATCAGCAATGATTTCACCACATGCGTTAAACAAAATGATGCGCTCAACAAAATCGAGAATATGATCAATTTTATGCTCAACAATAACAACTGTTCGGTCGTCCGCTACTTCTTTTAACGTTTCCCATACGGCTTTTGTTCCTTCTTCATCGAGAAGCGCTGTCGGCTCATCTAAAAATAACACATGCGGGTCAAGCGCCAAGACAGAGGCAATCGCTAACCGCTGCTTCATTCCTCCCGATAACGTTTGAATCGGCACGTGAACGTGCGGAAGACGAAGGTGCACGCGTTGAAGAACGCGCTCGATTTTTTCTTTCATCTCCGCACGTGGCACACCGAGATTCTCAAGAACAAACGCAATTTCTTCATCGACGTACGGCATGCAAAACTGCGCATCCGGATCTTGAAACACATAGCCGACTTGCTTTGGAATGTGAAGCGCTTTTGCTTTCATCGGCACATCGATCGAGCGCGGAATAATGCCTGCCATCACTTGTAATAACGTCGATTTTCCACACCCTGATGGACCTAAAAGCAACACTTTTTCTCCTTTTTTAATCGAAAGCGATACATCGGTAAATAACCGTTTTTCCGCCCCCGGAAACTTTAACCGCAATTGTTCAATGTATATCAACGATGTCACCTTCTATTGATCAAGCGAGTCGTAATCTTCTTTTGTCGTCGGGCGCAACAGTTGCGTCACACCTGTCGCTTCGAGCGCTTTGACAAGCGAATAGGCAAATACCCCAGCAATGATGATCGCTCCAACGAAACGCGCACCGATAAATAATGTTAAATTCCACCAAGCTAATTGATCGATATATCCTTTGTAAAAATCAAGCACTAATGAAGCGATTGTTGAACCGACGGCAGCAAGCGACACAACCGCCACGTCGAAACGTTTATAACGGAAAGCAGCGAAAACAAGCTCAGCCAGCAATCCTTGCACAAAACCGTAAAATAACACTTCTAGTCCCCACTCAGATCCAGCTAAAAACTCCCCTGAGGCAGCAGCGACTTCCGCAAGCAACGCCACTCCTGGCTTACGAATCAACAAATATGCCACTGTCGCAGCAATAAACCACATGCCATAAATGAGTTGATCGAGATGAAGTCCAAGCGGTTTCACCGCATAGTAAAGCGGTCCCCACACTTTATACACAATCCCAAACACAATCGCTACAACAACGGTCGTTAATACGTCTGTTAATTTAAGCCCTTTCGTTTGCATAAACATCCTCCTCTTCCATTGGCCAACGTTCTAATTTGTACGCCATATCCCAAAATAAATATTCATACTGACTGCTGATCCAAAAGTGTTGCTTCATTCGCTCTAAATCTTTTTCACTTACTGTTTTCGCTATGTCATTTAAGCGCGCAATTTGTTGTTCGACAAGCTGTCTAAACCAATCGGAGCCGTACGCTTCAATCCATTTCGCATAAATCGGATGATTCGGCTTACAATGCTTTAACCTCTCGCCAATTTCGTAATATAACCAATAGCACGGTAAAATGGCCGCTAATACATCACCGAAGTGTCCTGCAAACGCTGCCCGATACATATGTGACGTGTATGCATACGCGGTTGGTGCAGGAACAAATGACGCCTTTTCTTCTTCTGTAATGCCGAGCTCTTTCATAAACGTTTCATGTAAACGAAGCTCAGCTTCATACGTATTTTGCGCATGATTCGCCATGCTTGCAGTCGTTTGTAAATCGTCAGCCATCGCCCCGCCAAGCGCTTGCACTTTCGCGAAGTGCGTCAAATAATATGAATCTTGTAATACATAATACCGAAAACAACGTAAATCTAGCGTCCCTTCTCCTAGTTGTTTGACAAACGGATGATGAAAACTCGCTTCCCAAATCGGATCGACAGCTTTGCGCAACTGTTCTGAAAACAACATCTCCTCTCCCCCTTATGAAAAAATAAAAAACCACTTTCTTTGCGCAAAGAAAGTGGTTTTGTAAACGATGGAAATTGGCATATAGACACACTTCGCACCGTCTCCACTTCCCTACGCTGGTATGATCCAGATCAGGTTCTAAGGGTCTCAAAGGCACACTTTGATCTCAGCCTATCTAAAGGCCCCCCTAGTGGAATGCATTTGCATCATTCACTTTGTCACTAATATTAGCATATTTCATTGTTTTGTCAAATATTTTTCTCCATCATTTGCGCACATCGTGTTCTTCCTGTATGCTAAAGTAGCGAATATATAGTTCAGGAGTGGAATGTATGGCGAATGTATTTTTAAAACGAAAAAGAAAAAAGCGGCTTGAGCTTGGACATCCGTGGGTGTTTCAAAGCGAAGTTGACTATATTGAGGGAGACGTTGAGCCAGGTGATTTCGTCAACGTATATAACCATCAACGTCATTTTTTAGCGAAAGGGTACATTAACCCGAAATCACAAATGATCGTGCGCGTGTTAACGCAAAATCCAAATGATGAATTAAATGCTCAATTTTTTATGAATCGCATTCGGCAAGCGTGGGCGTATCGTGAGCGCATGATTCCGGGCGTTCGTTCATGTCGCGCCATTTATGGAGAAGCGGATTTTTTGCCTGGGCTCATTGTCGATAAATACGAAGATGTGCTCGTTGTGCAAATTTTATCGCTCGGCATGGAGAAAAGAAAAGAATGGATTTTACAAGCGCTTCTCGACGTCTTTCAACCGAAAGCCATTTATTTGCGCAACGACGTCCACGTGCGTGAATTAGAAGGGCTGAAACAAGAAAAAGGATTTTGGTACGGCACGTGCGATACGAACGTACAAATTGAAGAAAATGGCGTGAAATATATTGTCGACATTGAAAACGGGCAAAAAACAGGGTTTTTCTTCGATCAGCGCCAAAATCGTGCCGCGATCAAGCCGCTCATTACAAGCGAATCGACTGTGCTCGATTGTTTTACGCATACCGGCTCATTTATGTTAAACGCCTGCTTATACGGAGCAAAACATGTGACCGCTGTCGACATTTCTGAACATGCGATTGAAACGGCAAAAAGAAACGCTGAACTAAACGGATTTACAAACGTGGATTTCGTCGTTGCAAACGCGTTTGATTATTTAAGAGAATGTGTACAAAAGGGGAAAAAATGGGATGTCGTCATTATTGATCCTCCAGCGTTTGCTAAGTCCGCTCATGCGGTACCAAAAGCGCTTGCCGGCTATAAGGATATTAATTTAAACGGCTTAAAGCTCGTCAAAGACGGCGGCTTTTTCGTAACAGCGAGTTGTTCGTATCATGTGCATCCTGATATGTTCCAAGCGATGGTCGCAGAAGCAGCGTTTGATGCAAAGAAAATTTTACGTCAAATTCATTGGAGTGGCGCAGGATATGATCATCCGAAACTGCTTGCCGCCGATGAAGGTGATTATTTGAAGTTTGCGATTTACGAAGTACATTCACGCAAATAAAACAGGTTGGCGCATGCCAACCTGTTTAAAAATGGACAAAATTGTTGTGCACACATGGCACAAAAACGGGGTATACTATAATTGAAAACGCTTACTTTTGTGAGGTGATCGATATGGCATTAAAAATGATTTGTCCAAAGTGCTTTGGGAAAAAGAAAATGAAAATTTGTTTGTCGCTTTATAAAACATGTTCGTTTTGCAACGGAACAGGGAAAATTCAACAAACACCTACGAAACGAATTAGTTAAAAAGCGCTTCGCACCAACGGTTGTTGCGAAGTGCTTTTTCGTTTATGCAGCTATGTTTCTTCGTTTCGCCTTCGTTTGCGCCCGCAAAATTTTCACAGATAAATAAATCCCTGTGATCGTTAAAATGATAATCGCAATCGCAGCCACATCGATCATGAGACGGTTCCAAATCCCAAGTTTCCCAACATGAATGGCACGTACAAACGATGCAAATGTATTCACTTCTTTTTTTACAACTGTACCATCTGGTGCAATCGTCACTAACGTTCCATCTTTATCGTTTAACCTTACCATATACATCCCATGATTCATCACAACACCAACTTCGTCCATTGAAAACGCTCCAGACTCGCTTGCTTTTTTCACCGCATCAATCATGTTTAACTTCGCATGTTCATGGCCATCTCCATGCGCATGTTCATGACTGTCATGCGAATGACCGCTCATTCCCATTAACCAGCGCTCTGTTAACAACAACCCTGTGATCGCTTCTAAAAGTAAAAATACAGAACAAATGAGCCCGATCCATAAATGTAAATGGCGCGTTTTTTTCACAAAAACCCCTCCGTTTAAAAAGATGTGCTTGTCATGAATGTACAAAAAAGAGATGTGAAAAGTATGAAATGATTACGAAAAAAATGTGAAATCCCCTCTTCCATATCGGAAAAGGGGATTTCATCATCATTTCATGACATATACGCGCGCTTCGTATGGACGCAATGTAAAACGTGTCGCATGTTTATGTTGTTTGACATCATAGTTTGTTAACACAAGTTGTTCGCTATTCAATTTTAACGATTCATAGCGATACATCGTTTTTCGGTCTGTTAAGTTCACGATGACGACTGCTTTTTCATCACCTAACGTGCGCGTATACGCATAAATTGCTTTATGGTTTTCTAATATTAAATCATATGTTCCGTAAACGAATACGTCATGTTGTTTACGAAGTTGAATCATACGTTTATAAAAGTTTAAAACAGAATTTGGATCATTTAGCTGCTTTTGAACGTTAATTTGCTTATAGTTTTCATTTACACCAATCCAAGGCGTTCCTGTCGTAAAGCCGGCATTTTTTTCGTCGGACCATTGCATCGGTGTGCGCGAATTGTCGCGGCCATTTTTCCAAATCCAGCGCATCACTTCTTCATGAGAACGGCCTTTGGCGCGCTCAATGCGATAATAATTTTTAATAGCGACATCGTCATATTCATCAATTGTTTCAAACTGTACGTTCGTCATACCAATTTCTTGTCCTTGATAAATAAACGGCGTCCCTTGCATAAGGAAATATAATGCTCCTAACGCTTTTGCGCTTCCAACAAGATATTGCTCATCATTTCCCCACGTCGACACCGAACGCGGTTGGTCATGGTTTTCAAGAAATAGCGCATTCCATCCAATGCCTTCTAACCCTTTTTGCCATTTCGTTAATACACGTTTTAATTTCCGAACATCGACACCGCCATCTGTTCCTTTTTGCCAAAGTCCGAGATGCTCAAACTGAAAAATCATATTAAAAATGCCGTTTTCTTCACCGACCCAATCTTCCGCTTCCTCTACAGTCACTCCGTTTGCTTCGCCAACCGTCATAATGTCGTAACGCGCAAACGTTTGCGCTTTGAGCTCACGAAGATATTCCATAATTCCTTCTTGATTCATATGTCCATCAAACGAAGGAACGTAATCAAGACCTTTTGGGTTCGGTAAATCAGGGAGACCTTCTTTTTTCTTAATGTGTGAAATCGCATCGACACGGAAGCCATCAATTCCTTTGTCAAGCCACCAGTTGATCATATCATATAGCGCGCGACGAACATCTTCATTTTCCCAGTTTAAATCGGGCTGCTTCGTCGCAAACACGTGCAAATAATATTGGTCCGTCGTCTCGTCATATTCCCAAGCAGAACCGCCAAAAATACTTTCCCAGTTGTTTGGCTCTTTGCCGTTTTTTCCATCGCGCCAAATGTACCAATCGCGTTTCGGATTGTCCCGTGATGAGCGCGATTCAATAAACCACGGATGCTCATCGCTCGTATGGTTAATGACGAGATCTAAAATGACTTTCATGTCGCGCTTATGAATTTCTTCAAGCAATTGATCGAAATCTTCCATCGTGCCAAACTGCTCCATAATGTCTTGATAGTCACTAATGTCATAGCCGTTATCTGCGTTTGGCGATTTATAAATCGGGCAAATCCATATGACATCGATTCCAAGGTCTTTTAAATAGTCAAGCTTTTGGATAATCCCTTGTAAATCACCGATGCCGTCTCCATTTGAATCCATAAAGCTTCTTGGATATATTTGATATGCAACCGCTTCTTTCCACCAAGCTTTTTTCACGTCAAATCCTCCTCGATTCATTCAACATAAATCGCTTTCAATATTGTTTACTCTTTCATGTTAATATACAAACCGCTTTGTTGAAAGAGGAAGTTGCACTTTTTCATAAAAAATTTCGTTTTTGTTGTGCAAACGGTTTAAATACGAACAAAAATAGACAACGATTTCTTATCGTTGCCTATTTTATACTTATAATTTATTCCATTTCATTCATTTTATTCGTTCGATTTGAAATGGTAATGCGACCGATAAACATCGCAAAAATAAAGCCGATGCCAACAAAAATCAATCCGTACAAAAACACATCGCTTAACGCATCCACAAGCGTTTGTTTTAATACAGGCACAAACATTTGTTGCATTTGTTCGGGAATTTTTTTCAACGTCTCTGGATTTAAAATGACCGAATATACGCTTTGCGGATTCGATTCAACGAGTTGTTTAAACGAGTCCATCATCGCATGCGCTTGTTCCGGTAATTGTTGTAATAACGGAAGAAACTTCGCTTCCAATAAATCTTTCGAACGATGGTTCATAATTGCCCCTAACAATGTTGCCCCAAACGTCCCACCGATTTGACGGAAAAACTGGCTCGATGATGTCACGATGCCAAGCTGCGATTTTGGAAATACTTCTTGCAACGCAAGCGTAATGACTGGATTGACGAATCCTAGCCCAAAACCGAGCGTTGCCATAAATGACATCGCCGTCCATTTATTTGTATGGACATCCATCGTTGACAATAAGAAAAAGCCAAGCGCTACAAGCACCATTCCACCAATGACTTGCGGACGTACGCCAATTTTTTGCACAAGCCGTCCACCGATCATGCTTGCGATAATAAGGGCAAACATCATCGGAAACATCATCGTTCCCGATTCTGACGGACTCATCCCGATAATGCCTTGCATAAAGAGCGGCACGAACATAATCGCTCCAAACATACCAACAGACATAAAAAAGCCGACACTATTGAGCACAACAAACGTCTTATTTTTTAATAAATGAATCGGCATAATTGGCTCCTCGGCTTTCCGTTCAACAAACACAAATAAACTGAAGAACACGACCGAGCTAGCTAGTAAAGAAATGATTTGCCATGACAGCCAATCGTATTTGTCGCCGCCAAACGTTAACGCTAACAACAACGAAACAACGGCCACAACCATTGTAAACATGCCGGCCAAATCAAGCTTTACACGCTCAGCCATACGATGATTATGCAAACCGAGGGAAATGAGAACAATAGCTAATATGCCGACGGGAAGGTTAATATAAAACACCCAACGCCAATTTAACGAATCAACAATCCATCCACCGACTTGTGGACCAAGAATAGACGCTAATCCGAATACGCCACCAAATACACCTTGCCATTTCGCACGCTCTGCCCCCGTAAATAAATCACCAATGACAATCATCGCCATCGGCATCATAATGCCGCCGCCAATTCCTTGAATGGCTCGGAAAATAATAAGCTGCGTCATCGTATCTGCCATGCCACATAGCGCTGAACCAATAATAAAAATCGCTAATCCTGTAACATAAATCGACTTTCTTCCAAACAAATCAGCAAGCTTCCCGGCAATCGGAACAATCGTTGTTGATGTAAGCATGTACGCTGTTGTAAGCCATGCCATCATACTTAGTCCACCAAGTTCTCCAACGATGCGCGGCAACGCTGTGCCAACAATCGTTCCATCAAGCGCCCCAAACAACATCGCAACAAGTAATCCAGTAATTAAAATGCCTCGCTTTTGTTGTATATCGGCCATGCTCGCTTGTATTGCTGCCTGTTCTTTCATGTGTATCACTTCTCCTCTTTTTCATTTGTCTCAACAATTTTTTCGATGATACGGACAAACTGTTCAAGCTCATCGGGTTGCAATTGTTTTAAATAACGTTCAATAATTTTTCTTCGCTCCGCCCGCGCATGTTCAAGCATTTCTTTCCCCTTTTCAGACAACTGGACATACACAACGCGACGATCTTCCTCATCCCGTTCGCGCAATACAAATCCGCTTTTATATAAGCGATCGATCATCGTTGTAATCGCGCTCGGTTTGACAAACATTTCATCCGCCAATTCGCTCACGGTACATTTTTCACGCTTTGACAGCAAATTTAAAATAAAAAACTGCGGTTTCGTTAAGCCAATCTCTTCTTTCGCTAAATCAGCTGCCAATTTGCGAACGGCTAACGAAAACGCATGCTCTAATCGCTCAACAAGCGTAGGAAACGGCGTTTGTCCCATATACATCCCACCTTTTTTAATGACATAAATATTTAACATAGTTAAATATATACGAAAGAAAATATAAAGTCAATCCATATCGTGACGTATCAAATGATGCGCTCGTTCATACATTGTCATAAGGAGGGAGCGCGATGAAACGAGATGAACAAAAAGCATTAGAAAAAGCGATTGCCGAAATTACAGAAATTGCTGAAGGGTTTGGACTCGATTTTTATGAAATGCGTTATGAAATTTGTCCAGCTGATATTATTTACACGTTTGGGGCATACGGTATGCCGACACGTTTTTCCCATTGGAGCTTCGGAAAACAATTTCATAAAATGAAACTTCATTACGATCTCGGATTAAGTAAAATTTACGAACTTGTCATTAACTCTGATCCGTGCTACGCATTTTTATTAAATACAAATACGCTCATTCAAAATAAATTAATTGTCGCACACGTACTTGCCCATAGCGACTTTTTTAAAAATAACGTTCGCTTTAGCAACACAAAACGAGACATGGTCGAAAGCATGGCGGCAACGGCTGAACGCATTAAACATTACGAACACGAATACGGGAAGCAAGAAGTCGAAAAGTTTTTAGACGCTGTATTAGCCATTCAAGAACATATTGATCCTTCCCTTCTGCGCCCAAAACTTTCATGGACGATTGCGGATACGGAAGTATACGAAGACAATCATGAAACACCAAAACCTTCTCCATATGACGACTTATGGTCTCTTGATGAAAAGAAAAAAACAACGCCTGCTCGAAAAAAACGAAGAAAATTTCCTCCCCATCCTGAGAAAGATTTATTGCTGTTTATTGAGGAATATAGTCGTGAACTCGACGAGTGGCAGCGCGACATTTTAACGATGATGCGAGAAGAAATGCTTTATTTTTGGCCTCAGCTCGAAACGAAAATTATGAACGAAGGATGGGCGACGTACTGGCATCAACGTATTTTACGCAAAATGGATTTAACGAGCGATGAAGCGATTGAATTTGCGAAATTAAATGCAGGTGTTGTGCAACCTTCACGTACAGGCATTAATCCGTACTATTTAGGACTGAAAATTTTTGAAGATATTGAAAAACGGTGGGACAATCCGACGGAAGAAATGAAAAAGCTCGGAGTTAAACCTGGTTCAGGACGCGCAAAAATATTTGAAGTACGCGAATTAGAATCCGACATTTCTTTTTTGCGCAACTATTTAACGAAAGAACTCGTCATGCGTGAAGATATGTATTTATTCCAAAAACAAGGAAAAGACTACAAAATTGTTGATAAACATTGGGAACATGTACGCGATCAACTTGTAAACATTCGCGTAAACGGCGGCTTCCCATACATTACAGTCAACGATGGCGACTACATGCGCAACGGAGAACTATATTTAAAACATTGGTATGAAGGCATTGAACTAGACGTGAAATATTTAGAAAAAGTGCTTCCTTACATTTATCAACTTTGGGGCCGTGCGGTTCATATCGAAACAATGATCGAAAACAAACCGACACTATTCACATACGACGGAAGAAACGTTCAACGAAAATATATGTAAGCTACTGAGCACATCAGTAGCTTTTTTAATGAAACTTTTTTCTGTTTTTTCCGTACATACATATAAATAACAAGAAAGGTGGGTTTATATGGAAAATCGTTCCTTTACCGGCATCATCATCGGTACCATTTTAGGCATTTTTCTTCTCGTTATTGCCTTAACGTCATGGTACACCGTTGATGAGTCGGAACAAGCCATTATTTTAACATTTGGGAAAATTGATGAGGAAGTGACAACACCGGGGCTACATTTTAAACTCCCTTGGCCGATTCAGACGGTTGAAACGTTATCGCGAGAAACGTTTAGTTTACAATTCGGATACAAAGAAGAAAATGGAAAAGTCGTCGCGACAAACCAAGGTGACACAAAAATGATTACAGGCGATGAAAATATTGTGCTTGCCGATATGGTCGTTCAATGGAAAATTACCGATCCTGCGAAATTTCTTTATCGTTCATATGAACCAGAACAAATTTTATACAATGCGACATCTGCCTCCTTGCGCAGCGTCATCGGTAGTTCAAAAATCGACGATGCCTTAACGTCAGGAAAAGCAAAAATCGAAGCGGATGTGCGCGAATCGCTCACCGCATTAATGAAAAAATACGATATCGGCATTTCTATTTTAGCTGTGAAGTTACAAGATGTGGATTTGCCAAATGACGAAGTGCGCAAAGCATTTACAAACGTCACAGATGCACGCGAAACGATGAACACGAAAATTAACGAAGCGAATAAATACCGAAATAAACGAACGAAAGAAGCCGAAGGGGAAAAAGACGCATTAATTTCTCAAGCGGAAGCGCATAAAGTAGCACGCATTGAAAAAGCATATGGAGATGTCGCAAAATTTAACGCCTTGTATGAAGAATATAAAAACGCAAAAGACATTACAAAGCAACGACTAATAATCGAAACGCTTGAACAAGTGTTGCCATACACGCGCATTTACATTATGAATGACGATGGGAATACACTAAAATATTTACCAATTCAACCGATCGAAAAA
>OFGS01000203.1_pt1 | contig 14345 bp, 12 predicted proteins | sample 1521851 | NCBI WGS metagenome assembly OFGS01 (sample SAMEA3142070, study PRJEB24117) | hot springs metagenome
ACTTTATAGTTTGAGTAATAATGTTTTTATATACTGATCCACTATAATAATACATGTACTTTGAACTAGTCGGGGACCGGTTCTTGAATAATAGAGTAAAAGCATTAATACTAGCTGGTGGAGCTGGGTCAAGGTTTTACCCGTATACCGAGATTATACCTAAACCCATGATTCCTGTGGGGAAAAGCGAGAAACCGGTATTAGATTTGATTGTAAAGTGGCTTAGAAAACAAGGCATACTAGAATACGTGTTCTTGGTTAACTACAAGTGGAGATACATATATAACTACTTCGAGGATGGTTCAAGTTTCAATGTTCGAATAAATTATTCATTAGATGATGAACAATATAGGGGGACTGGTGGAGCAATACTAAAAACGTATAGAAGTGGCTTAGTAGATTCTAGAGGATTAATATGGTATGGAGACATTCTTGCTCCATTAAATGTAAGAGATTTAATAGACTATCATGTAGATAAAAACGCTGACCTTACTCTAGTAGTTACGAATAAATACAAAGTCCCCGTAGGAGTAGTAGAAGCCGACAGCGATAATAAAATAATAAAAATGGTGGAAAAACCCGAGTTAAATATTTCAGCAACAATCGGAGTAGGTGTTATAGAAGAACATGTATTTCGAGAAAGAATCGAAGACGAATTAGGTTACTCCTTCGATTTCATGGGAGAATTCGTGCCTTGGATGATTAATAAAGGTTACCGTGTTTATAGATATATTTATGATGGAGAATGGTTCGATGTAGGAAGCTTTGAGAGATATAAAAAATTAGATGCTAACAGTATAGCTATATTCGAGGAGCACTAAGAACCGAAAGCCCTGTCACCAGCATCTCCAAGACCTGGTACAATGTATCCATTGTCATTTATACTTGGATCTACTGAAATAGCGTACATTTTTAAATCAATGCCTAGTTCGTCCGCTGCTCTTCTTAGTTTTTCAATAGCGATAGGTGTTGTAATAACAGATGCTATGTAGTATTTCTTTGCTTTACCTCTTTTAACCAGTTCTCTCAGTACATGTATAATGGTAGAGCCCGTAGCTACCATTACATCGCTTATTATGATTATATTATTATTCGATACATTGGGCATTTTTATATACGATACATCTACTTCAAACTCCCAATTATGCATTCCTTTCTCTTCAACTCTACTTGCAGCTATGACACCTTGTTTGGCATTGTAGAAGATTTTTATTAATCCCTCTGTGAGAGGCCACGCGGCTCTTAGAACAGTAACTATTATAGTATCTTCGAGGTTTGTTATTCTCACGCCTTTAAACTTTACACCTAGCGGGGTTTCCACTACGTATTCTTCTACGTCGTAATCTTCTACTATTTCAAGGCCCAATATTCTTCCTAGTCTAACCAGGCCTTTTCTAAATTCTATTTGAGAAGTATTTTTATTTCTAAGAGCTGTTAAAATATTGTGTGCAAATTTCCTGTCTACTATATGTAACTCGAACATTAAGCCCTTCGATTGCTACTATAACTCAGCCTTATAAATATTACTCGTATATTGCTTCCATGTATATTGATCTCTCGGGTAGATTATAACTTGTTGCTGTTGTTAAATTCGCTATGTCTTTTTCATCGATTTGAATAACGGGAGTATATTCTTTTACAGCGTTTTTTAATATTGAGATATCTATACCGGTTATAGAAGAATAATAATTAAGCATTTTCTCGGGTGATTTTTCATAGGATTCTAATGCACTGGTAAATGCTTCTTTTATAGAGTCTACTAAGTCTCTGTTAATAATACTGGATATTGCGAGTGTACAGCAGAAGCCTATATCTATGTCTCTATGCGTTAGTATAATTTTATAGTTCTTTTTAGCTAAGTTCATGTATACAGGGTGCCATGTAACGATATATCCTCCACTACCAGTGAGTTTTTCGAGTTCAAAGTGATTTTTATAGTAGATTGTCTTATGTGCATCTATCAATTTCTCTTTTAATAATAGATGTCTAATATAGTCCATTGTACTAAGCATACTTGAATAGACTTCACTTCTACCTGGTTTATATAGGATACTGTACCCGCCCTTTAAACCACTATTAATTATTTTAAATGTCCTGTATGCTGGGTATAAATATAGTTGTCCAGCTAGAGGTGATAAGACGAGATCTACTTGGCCGTTAGTAATGGCTCTTGTCGTATCAAAGCCATCTCTATATACTTCTACGTTTACATGGATACCATATTTACGTTGAAGAAACTTGACAAAGTATCCTAAGAAAAGGTATTCACTAGAATACACTATACCAAGTCTTAGTATCCTACTCTCCACTCTAGTCTCCGTTTCCACTAATCCCGGTTTAACGTATACTATGTTACTGCGTCCAATGTTAGTTCTCGTTATGAGCCCCTCTTTCTCTAATTGATTGAGGACTTCTGAAATCCTGCTCTTAGAAGTGTTTAAAGCACGGTGTATGTATGATTGTGGTACAGGCTTGCCCTGCATACTGGCTAGGAGCTTTATAACCCGTTCTCTTATAGTGGTCTTCATTGTTCTACCCATATATTTTTAACTGTGGTGGTCTTAATTAAAACCTATCTATATACTCGATTTTTACTTCGAGTAAGATTTTTAAAGCCCAGGCATTATAAATAAGAGATCGAACATATGTTCGGTGATTTCAATGAAAGGACTCTACACATATATACAGCTAATGATCATTGCGGCGTGCTATATTATACCATATGTTCTTCTGAGAAATGTAAATAATCTATCTCTATTTTTCTTCTGGAGTATTGCATCAATTGTTTCAATAATTCTCTCCATCGTCAAGCTATATAAGAAGGTGAACTTCCAATGAAGCTTGAGTTCATAACTATATTATCATTGTATATCATTATAGGCAGTATAATAGCCTTCATTTCTAGAAGGCATTTTACGAGAAATCTCAGAGACTACTATACATCCAGCGGTAGATTGAGAGGAGTCATTGCAGCTGGAACTTACGCATCTACGACATATAGTGCCTTCATGATGCTTGGTTTAGTGGGTTTGACATACGCTACAGGTGTCGGTGCATATGGATTCGAGCTATTGTACCTGATAGTAACAGTCTTTCTATTGTCAACCATTGGGTTTAAAATCTGGAGTATGGCTAAAGAGAAGGCTTGGATTTCTCCATCTCAAATGATAGGGGATTTATACGGTTCCAAGACAATTTCAATGATAACGGCTCTCATATACTTGTTTGCAATGTTACCTTATCTAGCTGCACAAATACAGGGTCTTCGTATAGTGTTTAGATTTGGTGGATTAGATGACGTATCAGCCATTGTTATATCATCGATACTAGTGTATGTATGGATTGTGATAGCTGGAATGTGGAGTGTGGCGTTAACGGACTTATATCAAGGCATTGTAATGCTGACAAGTGCCTCTATATACTTGACATGGTTACTGGGATTCTATATACCATCACATGGAGTCGATTATAGTGGGTTAATAGAAGTTCTCGGTTCAAATGGGTATTTAGGTATACATGATTTCTGGAAACCACACGTCTTCTTGGCATATACTCTTCCATGGATATTCTTTGCTGTGACGAATCCACAGGTAGTAGTGAGACTGTATTTACCTAAAGATGAAAAATCCTATCGTAGATCAGTGCTATACTTTTCACTATATGGTTTCCTGTACACGTTAATAGTTTGTATCATAGGATTATTTGCTGCTGGGTTAACGGCGCTTAATAAGATACCAGCAATATCTCCAAGAGATAGCGTTACACCATACTTACTTGGCTCCATGAATCCTGTAATGGGGTCTTTTATAGCAGTATCTATCATTGCAGCAGCTATTAGTACAGCTAATAGTATTGTACTAGCAGTTTCTAGTAGTGTTGTAAAGGACGTATTGTCTAGAGAGAATCTCACAACATCTAGGATCATTGAAGCAATACTGGTGATTATGGCAGCATTAATTGCTCTACAAAATATCGCTTTCATTGTAGAGTTATCTGTTTTAACATCCGTAATACTACTACCACTAGCACCTATTATAGTACTGGGTGTATACAAGTCCAATAGTATTAGAGAAAAGACGAGAATTACCTCTATACTAGCACTCATAGTCGGCGTTTCAATAGCGCTAATATACTCTATACTATATGGACCTAGAAGTGCCTTTGTTCAACCAATACAAGGATTACCTTTATCTTTCTGGGTTATCGCTATTTCAACTATTATTTTAGTAATAGGATACCTACTAGACACTAAGACTACCTAAGGCTTTTCAAAGATTCATTTTTATTTATTTAAATACTGTATTTCTCCGTTATTTTTAAATGTTTTAAGCTATATTTAGGAAACAGATTCTATAGTGGTGATTACCATTAACGTAGAAGAGGGCAAAGTAGACATTGTTCAAGATAAGCACGGTATTTACAGACATGCGTGTCCTAATTGCAGTGGACCTATAAGCGATCTTAGACTCATATATAAGGCTCCATGCGAGAAATGTATACCTCAAGGTGACCTAGAAAAAGCTCTTAGAGAACTACAAGGGGAAGTCAATAGATCGAAATATCTCGAAGTATACTCGAAATATTTGACTAGGCCTGGGCATTTACTGGAATTACTTCGAGAAGAGAAAGAAGTAGAAGAGTTCGATGAGTTTTTCAAGAAATGTACCGGAGGCTATGTTATGTGGAATGCTCAGAGAATGTGGACTCGTCGAATGCTTAAAAGAGAATCTTTCAGTATTGTAGCCCCCACTGGTATGGGTAAGACAGTCTTCTCGCTTATAACTGCACTATATAAGTCTCTTAAAATCAAGAATAAAGGTAGAAAAGTATACCTGATTTTCCCTACAACTCCTCTACTACTACAAGCATGGAAGAAAATACTACAATTTAGTCAGAATGCTGGGATATCCATATGTAATGAGAATAGCGATAATTGTTTAAAAATAGTAGTTATTCACAGTAAATTAGGAAAGAAAGAGAGAGAACTATACCTAGATAGAGTAAAGAACGGAGATTTCGACATTTTGATGACAACAAGTGCATTTATACATAAACGCGAGGACGTAATACCCAGGGGCGTATTCGATTTAATAGTACTAGACGATGTAGACGCTGTATTAAAGAGTGGTAGAGCTGTACGTAGAATACTACGTATTATAGGATTAAGCGACGAAATAATAGATAAGGGGCTTGAGCTAATAAAATTGAGAGCTAGAATAGGCACGCTTACAGGAGAAGAACAAGAGAAGATCAAGCAACAAATATCTAGACTAGAAGACGAAGTAGATCAAATTAGAAAACACATTGAAACAATATTAATAGTTAACAGTGCTACTGGTAGACCGCGTGGAATACACTCCAAGTTGTTTAGAATATTCCTAGGTTTCGAGGCTGGATCCAAGCCAGAAGCCATTAGGAACATAGTAGACGTGTTTATTATTCCAAAAGAGCGTTCACTCGAAGAGATAACAGTAGATATTGTACAAAAACTTGGAGGAGGAGCTCTACTATATGTTCCAGTAGATAAGGGAATAGAGTACACCGAGAAAATAGCCGATATTCTAAAAGCAAATGGCATTAAAGCAGAGGCTTTTCACGCAAAGAAACAAGTACACTTGATAGAGAAATTTGCTAATGGAGAAATAGATGTCCTTATAGGTGTAGCTACATACTATGGTGCAATAGTTAGGGGTATAGATTTACCAGAGAGAGTCAAATATACAGTATTCATAGGTGTACCTAGACACAAGTTTAGCTCGAGATTAGAAGAAATATCGCCAATGACCCTACTTAGAATGTTGACTGTAATAAGAGATCTGCTTCTAGGAGACGAGAAAAACAAAGTAGACGCTCTTATCGGTAGAATATCTAGGAGAATGCGGACGATGAGTCAAGGTGCCATGCTAGTACTACACGAGAAGCTCTTAAAAGCAATATCTACAGGTAAGGTAGAAGAAGAGACACCATTAGTAAAAGACCTCTACACGGCATATAAGATAATCACAGAAAAACTCCAAGATCCAGAGTTGCTCGAAAAACTCCGTGAACTAGGAGATATAGCTTTAATACGTGAAAAAGACGAATGGTACATTCTAATACCCGACGTAGCCACGTATATTCAAGCTAGTGGCAGGTGTTCAAGGCTTTATCCAGGTGGGGTGACAAAAGGGCTCTCAGTAGTAATAGTAGATGATATTAGATTAATTAATGGACTTATTAAAAGACTAAGATGGATATTTGAAGACTTCAAAATAAACGAACTAGAAGAAGTCCCCTTAGATGAACTAATGAGAGATATAAGTAACGAGCGAGAATACGTAAAGAAGATCCTTGCTGGTGAAGTAAGACCGGAGAAGCAATTAGAATTGACTAAAACGGCATTGTTAATAGTAGAGTCTCCTAACAAAGCGAGGACTATTGCCAACTTCTTCGGTAAACCAAGCCTTAGAGTTCTTGGAAATAAATTTAGAGCATATGAAGTTACTATTGGCAACTACATTTTAACGATCATTGCGAGCGGCGGACACGTATACGACTTGATCACGATGGACTCTAAACCGGAAGAAGCAGAGAAATCTGAGCAATTATATGGCGTACTTGTCGAGAATACCGTTAAAGGAACGAGCTACACACCGATATACACGGATATAAAGAGGTGCCCGAACGGCCACGAATTCAAAGACGAGACAGATGAATGCCCTATATGTGGCGCCAAAATAGAGTATAGCTTAAGAAAAAGAAGCATGATAGACATACTGAGAAAACTAGCTAGAGAAGTAGACATCGTACTTATAGGAACAGACCCAGACTCTGAAGGCGAGAAGATTGCATGGGATATACGTGTACTACTAGAACCCTATGCAAATAAAATACAGAGAGTAGAATTCCACGAAGTCACTAGAAGAGCTATTCTCCACGCAATACACAACCCGAGGGATTTCAATGTAAAGCTTGTTGAAGCACAGATTGTTAGACGCATTGAAGACAGGTGGCTTGGATTCTCACTTTCAGGAATACTTCAGAAATATGCATGGCCGATATACTGCATTAAACATCTTTACTCGAGGAATAAAATCGACAAAATAGAGGAGTGCTGTAGACCTAATAGAAATCTCAGTGCTGGAAGAGTTCAAACACCTGTTCTAGGATTTATCATTGAGCAATTCGAGAAGGCGAATAAACCAGAATACACGAAGTACCTTCTATATATAGAACTAGAAGGTAATAGAAGTATAATTGTTGAAGCTGATTACAACGACATGGCTAAGTTAAAAGTATTCGATGAGAAAAACCGTATTAAGAACTATCCCGAGGTAGTAGTAAAAATAATTGATGAGGTAGTAGAAGAAGAACTCCCACCTTTTCCATTTACAACAGATACATTGCTTGAAGAAGCCTCTAGGAAACTAGGATTCTCAACAACTAAGACAATGACAATAGCACAAGAACTATTCGAGCAAGGCTTTATAACGTATCACAGAACAGATAGTGTGAGGATAAGTGATGTAGGAGTAGAAATTGCGCGTCAATACATTGAAGAAAAACACGGAGTAAGTGGATTAAATAAGTTGTTTAAGCCAAGAACGTGGAGTGTTGAGGGAGCTCACGAAGCGATAAGACCAACTAAGCCGATAGATGCTGATAGATTAGTGGAATTGATTAAAGAAGGTGCGATAACTACTGCGGGTAGAATAACGAGAGATCATATTAGACTATACGACTTGATCTTTAGGAGATTCATCGCTAGTCAAATGGTACCTGCAAAGGTACTTAGACAAAAACTAAGAGTCATATTGAAATCAAATAGTCAAATTGTGGAGAAAATAGTCGACGTTGCATGCAGTGTTCTTGAAGAGGGATATCTTAAAGTATATGAACACATACACGTAGCTCCAGGTAAGCTAGGAAATAAAGACGCGGAACTTTCAGGATTTGTGAAATTAATAAAGAAATTACGACATCCTCTACCCAAACACCACGATATTATAAGGTGGATGAAGACTAATGGAATAGGTAGACCAAGTACTTATGCCAAGATAATCGAGAGGCTGGTAGATAGAAAATACACAATTATCTCTAAAAAACACAAAGCCTTCGTAGTCCAAGAAAGAGGAAAATTTGTATACCAATTCCTCGCGAAGTTCTTCGAGGACTCCGTTGGTGTGAAGACGACGAGAAAACTGGAGGAGATAATGGATAAAATAGAACAAGGCGACGTAGAATACCAGAAAGTCCTTTCACAAATGCACGAAGAGGTAGTAAAGAGAATACTAGCTAGAGAACTAGAAATAAAGGAACATGTTGAAAGAGAATTAAAAGAAATTTTACCTATGAAATCAATAATACCTATCAATATAGATAAATGTATTGGAAAGGATTGAGCAAGTGAACAGCGGCGAATTCGAAGTCGTAAGATATTACGAAGATGTGAGTGGACCTAAATTCGGAGTAGCATATATACCAGTTCATAGAATGTCTTTTTCAGCCAACTTAGATACCGTAAGGAGCTTAGCTAGATATGCTGGTAAAATAGGTATTAAGACACTCATACTACCCCCATTTCTACCCTATGGTTTAACTATAAATAGTAATACTGATAGTAGAGAACTATCAAAGTATGCATTGAACAAGGCAAATCCATATATAAAGCTATTGAAAAATCTCGCACGATCCCATTCATTAACTATAATCTCTCTTGGAGTAATTGAAAAATCTCGCACAGGTATATATGCTTCAAACATATTTGTGGATGGTGAGACTGCACAATGTAGATTCTTCTCTAGGAAGATAGTTATTTCACCAGTAGAAGAGAGCTTGGGAATAAGGCCGGGAAACACTGTAGAGTTAGTTAACGACTACTACTTAAACTACGGTATTCTCATAGACAACGAGATCCTAATATCCGAACTAGCCAAATTACTAGCTTACATGGGAGTCGAAGTGATAATAACACACATATATGGGGATACATTTGGATATGACCTCGTTAATCTCCTGGATATGCTTCGATTACTTACTGGCGCCAACATTGTACATATCGGTTCCCTGATCATAGACAAGTCTACTCTAGTTCAAAGAACACCGCTCATTATGATTCTAAGAGATAGGCGTATATTAGAATATAGGGATAGTAAATCTGCATTAATCATCATGCCATTAAAGATGTTCAAGGGACGCTTAAACATTACTCTCGAACCACGACAAGTAAGACACGTGATTAATGTTACTATTAAGTACTTTAGACACCTCCACTATATTTATAACAGACCAGAGAGTAGATCTTAATGGCCGATAAATATGATAAGCAGGAAGGTTTTATTGATAAAGACCACGTCATTTGAAGACTTAGTGAGATTAGCCGCTTCAACTATTATACCACACCAAGTGATGACATACTTGATCAAGTTCAAGCATAAAGACAGATTTATCATCGGTATACTAGGGATATTTAGAGACTACTACAAGTACTATGGCTTACCAATATTCTATTATTATTCATTCGATGCTAATGATTCTAGGGTATTAGAGGCAAATTACGTTATATTGTATACTGGTGAAGAAAAATACGAATTCTCTAAAAGCCCTAAACCAGGTGTTTCAATACCCATTATTAATTTAGCTATGAAACCACAATTCCTTCCTGATGACATCGAGTAGTTTATTTTTACAATCCCATATTATCTTGGTCTAACTATTATCCTTGTACCTAAGACTTGCCAGTATTCTATTTCGCTATCTACTGATACTCTGTCTCTAATAGTCTCATCAACATTGTCTTTAGAAACATCAAAAACATCGAATGTTTCACTATCCATTACTTGAAGCCTGTCGCCGAGGTCAGCTATTATTCTTCCTATTCTCTTCTCTATTATTGGCACTTCGACTTGAGTATCTACAGGGGCTATTAGTGTTTTCTTAGCTTTAGAAAATAAACCTACTGCTACAACGTTTGCTTTTGCACTACCATGTTTACCTGTTTTTGCTTTTGATATTTCAACTACTCTGCATGGTTCTCCGTCAATTATAATGTAATTACCTACTTTGATGTTTCCAAGCACTTCATATGTCTTACTCAACTAGATCACCTATATTCGATAATAATAGTACGATCCTTAAAATAATTTACTTATCTATATTAGCTTTAACTCTGATTACAATGAACCTGTTATAGCCCACTAGTACCTTAATGTATCCTTCAAGTGCTTTATCGAGGTTCCTGTCTCCTGTATCGATAATGAGATAGGGTATTTCCCTGATCTTGTTTTCGGTTGCCACTACGATAATGTTTCGAGGATTTATCCGTGAGAGTACTCTAGGAGAGATCTGTTGGTTTCCCCTACCAAAAAGAAAGCCCTGTCCACCAATAGGTGTTATTATTAATCTAGCTTCCATGTATTTTTCTAGTATTTCAAGTAAATCTTTCTCCCATGCATCTTTTACAATGAGGTTTCTATTCAATACTACATCCACTCCTAGAAGTGTACAATTAAGTTCTAGTTTTCTACATATTGCTTTAACCGTGGATCCAGGGCCTAGTATGTACGGTGTATCGGGTTCCATGTTTTCTACTATATGTTCAGCTATGGCTTCTTTAACTAATTCTTCTTCGAGGCTCGAATAAATGGTTTTAGAGGATTGAAGTAGACTACTATAGCTTGGTACTAAGAGATATCCATGGAGTTTTACAATTAACTTGTCTTCTCTAAAAGCATCTTCATCTATATCTAGTACTTCTCTCTCGATTAAAGTAGTTTTATCTTCTAGATAGTAGTTTAGTAGTCTTGCTGCTGCAATTGGATTTACTGCGAATACAGCACTATAGATCTTTACGCCGCTGGGAACGCCTATTACGGGTAGACTTGTTCCTATTGCTTCGTAAACATCTCTTGCAGTTCCATCACCACCTACAAAGACTATTATATCTACGTATTTTTTCATTTCGCGAGCTATTCTTATAGTATCATCTCTTGTTGTGGTGGAAGGTATTTCTCCTATGATACTGGTTAATTTATCCTTGTATTTACTCGCCTCAATAATGTGTTCGCCCATTATGCCGGGAGCAGATATTAGTTCGAAATTACCTGGCTCAATGTTATTCAGGAATTCTAATCCTCTTCTCGGAGATACTGGTTTAGCGCCTCTTTCCAGTGCTTTAAAATATGCATCTCCATCCGTGCCTTTTAATCCCACTGAGCCGCCCATTCCTGCTATGGGATTTACTATGAAACCTACTCGTTTACTTGACATTATTAATCATCGTTGTTTACACGTATTACAGTGATTCTAGTTTACTTATTTTACCTGGTTCCAATTTGTAAATGCCTTGTTCTAACGTAGTCGTTTTACTAGTGTATTGTAATGGTAAATAATCTATTATTGAAATAGAACCTGTGAATATCACATCAGTATCTTGGTATGCTATGATTGAATAGTATTCTTCTAGTTCTCTCCTCTCTAGTTGATTAACCCAGTAAGTCGTGTACAGGTGTATATGGTCTTTTGAGAGTAATAGTAGAGAAGTGTTTAGAGCACTCCCCTTTACGATGTATTCCCTGGCTTTACCGTAAGCATCTATAACACAGTTATCTACATCACTATCGTCTTTAATACAAGTCAATACCTTGTCGATGACATAGTAGCCTAGTAACTCGGAATCTACGTGAATCCACGGATAAACGTTTAATACATTGCCGAGAGTCTTTTTATCAACACCGCCGTTGTGTACAAACCATGCTATTTTATCTCCTAGAATACGGGTAAATGGATGTGCATATTCAGGTCCATAGGGTTCTCCTCTAGAGGATTTACGAGCATGCATCACCATATATAGTGGTTTATATCCATGTATTTTCTTTATATATAAGTTAATGATCCTCCTTGAAGACTCCCAGAACACTGGTTCAATGGTTTTATAATGCGCTATAGTAGGATGGTTATCAACGTAGCCGACAGCTGCTAACCCCCATCCATCGTCGTGTGCCCACGATCTACCATCACTCAACTTAAACATGTATTTGTCGAGCTCGTTACTTTTAATAAAGGATTCTAGTATATCGTTTAAGGCTTCTCTCTGTATTTGATTAGATACTAGTGCAAGTATTCTACACATACAGATCCCATGTATAGTAAAAGTAGTTAAAGCTTAAATTGATTATTTAGTAATTGAGTGATGACGAGTCCGAACGCCGATAGATGAGGAGAACAGGCTAACTGAGTTTTGAATTCATCGTTCCGAGTCTCGATGTCAATGCTTCTGGCGTTAGTCTTATTAGGAGATCAAGATATCCATTAAAATGGTGATGTCATGGTTTACATCGTAGATATTGGAGGAGTAAAATACTATGCTTGTAGTGTATGCGGACTCTTATATGAATCCCTGAGCTATGCTAATGAATGCGAGGAATTCTGTAAACGTAATCCAGGTAAATGCAGTATCGAGATAGCTAAGCAATCCATTGGCTATGTAGATTTAAGTAGAGAAGTTCAAAAAGTATTCTTTAAGATAGATCCATCTAAGAAATGCGGTAGACCTGTATTTAAACTATGTAAAACAGATGTCAATATCTACACAACTTGTTAAAAATATTCAAAGCATTATCGTTTACTAAGTTAATTGAAGATACTGCCTAGAATACTCGATTCCCCTCTTAAACGACCATATAGATGATTCTACTACTCGTTGCGGTAAAACGCTGGTTATTGCTTCTTCGACAACATCATAAGAGAATATCTTGGAGATATCAATGAATACTCCTAGTATAACCATGTTTAATGCTCTAGGATTACCAGTTTCTAATGCTATTTTCTTCGCTGGAATAATAAAGGCTCTCTTAGCATTTTCCCTGATTCTAGTTATTAATTCTTCTCTCCGTAATCCAGGCGTATTTATACTACCAAGATAAGATGCTCTGTATTCATCGGCAACTATTACTACTCCACTACTAGATAAGTAATGTAGATTGCGGAGAGTTTCAGTTAATTCTAATCCAAGTAAATAGTTTGCTTCTCCTGGACCAAATAGAGGTGAATATACTTCTCTACCTATTCTTACATAGCTAACAACACTACCGTATCTCTGAGCCATGCCGAGTGTTTCACCGGTCCTAACACTTAGACCACTCTGTATAGCTGCTGTCGCAAGTATTCTCGAGAGAGTCAATCCGCCCTGCCCTCCAACAGATGCTATTAATACGTTGACTATGTCCATGTCAACTCCCTATATGTATAGTCCTTATTGCATTAAATGGACAATACTTTATGCAGAGACCGCATCCATTACAATCTTCTTCTATAATTACTGCTTTACCTCCTTCCATGTATATAGCTGGACACCCAGTATTGACTATGCATGCTTTACACCCCCTACACTTAGAAGCATCAATACTATATCTCTTTGTAATTCCCTTTACTCTAGTTTCCAGGAGTGCACAAGGATGTTTAGCTATAACTACTCTTACACCGTTTTTAGATAACATTGTTTCTAAAACTCTCACTGTTTCATCGTAGTTGTAGGGATCTACCACGACTAGGTCGTCCGGTCCAATAGCTCTGACTATTTCTTCTACGGATATAGACTTAACAACCCGCCCGGTCTCGGTCTTATTCCATGCGGGGGTGGCTTGATGTCCAGTCATGGCTACAACATCGTTATCTAATATTAAGACGAGTAAATCGACTCTCTTATTTACTGCTTCTATTAATGACTGTATTCCTGTATGGTAAAACGTAGAATCTCCTATTACGGCTATTACTGGCTTATTGTATCCTGCCAGTTTAAGCCCCATAGTCATTGAAATACTTGCACCCATACTATGCTCGGTCCATAGCATATTGATTGGTGGATAAACTGATAGTGCGTAGCATCCAATATCGCCTATTATTGGTATTTCATTTAATTTAAATCCTTTCTTTGAAATAGCTGTTCTAAGAGCTAGGAACGAGAATCTATGTGGACAACCCGGGCATAGTGGAGGTGGTCTTGGAGAGACCTCCATGGCGAGCGAGGCGCTTTCTTCTCTGGCATAATTCAGTATTCTTCTAACTACATCTTTGTTTAATTCTCCTTCGAGGGGCAAGTGTCCTGTCTGTTTTCCTTTAATTGGTATGTTGACGTTGATATCGTAGAGAATAGTCTTAATGTTCTCTTCTATGTATGGATCCAGTTCCTCGACGACGATTATTTCTCTACATTTTTCTAGATTGTCCTGGAGGAATTTAATTGGCAGTGGATGAATTAATCCCAGCTTAATTATTTTTAAGTCTAAACCAGTTTCTCTGACCGCTTCTATCACGTAGTTATATGCTGCTCCTTCAGTGACAATGCATATATCTCCCGATCCATGAAC
>OFGS01000204.1_pt1 | contig 13976 bp, 8 predicted proteins | sample 1521851 | NCBI WGS metagenome assembly OFGS01 (sample SAMEA3142070, study PRJEB24117) | hot springs metagenome
TCATTTAACAGGGAAACAAGCAATTTTTTGCGAACAGTCAGCGAATCCCCTTCCGCTATTTCGGACAGCTGCTCAATATAATCCACTAAATATTCATACGCCTTCTCCTGTTCTTTCGTTGTATAAGCCTCTCGCATTTTCTTTTCGATGTCCCGAAGCCGAGAAAGGTGCTCTTCATTTGGCAATGAGAATCGAATCGTTGAAAAAACAGGGAGTGTAAGCCCTAGTTGCCAAAAAGATTTTTCAATTGCTGCTTTAAATACAGCTTTCGCCTTTTCGCTATGAATTTGCGAAAGAATGTACACACTATCCACCCTATATTCTTGCTCTCGGCCGATGGCACGTGTCACTTTTCACACCTCCTGTTAAAATTATTTTACTACCGAAAATCAAATAAAATCAACAATTCAAACAAAATCAACATTTCTCTTTATCTCCTTCCTCAACGCTTCCACAAGCGCCTCTTGGTATCCTGCTTTTTTCCGCCGCAACATTTCTTGTTTTACTGGCTGCAAGTCATGAAGCGTCACCGATTGCAATTTCGCTAACCGCTCATCTGGTAGCGGAACGGTCGGTTTTGTCGCCAAATAATCCAATCGATCGTAATGCCAAAGCCGAACAGAGGAACCGTACCGCTCGACAAGGCGCTGCGCCATTTTTAATCCTTCTGGGTCAAAATCGCCCGAATAATACAGAGCGACCCCTTCTTTGACAAGCAAATCAAGCAGCCATATCGTTGCTAAGTTGAGCTGGCCGTTGGTGCTAATGAGTGGTACGTTCGTATCTAATAACGTCGAAAACACGCCGGCATTTTCAACGATAAAGACAATGTTGCCAATGGACGGATACGCTCGTGTCAACGGCATCACTTCCCGAAGCGGCACATTTAGCGCCGTATTCGTTTCGCATGCAGCAGCGAACACAGGATGGCGACCCTCCTTTTCTGCCATCACGCCAGCGCACGTGACAAAGTTCAGCACATCTTCCCGCAATAACCGATACGACTGCAATAATTCGTTCACGTCTTCGACCGACGACAAGTCGTATTTGGTGTCCGCATAAAATTGCAGCGCCGAAAGCAGTAGCTTCCCTGCAAGCGTATGCAAATCAAATGCATGCGGGTCGTTCGCCACTTTTTGTGCAAACATAGGAAGACGGACATACGTGGATGGAAGCTGTTCAAGCGCGCGGCAAACGGCGGAAATGGCTGCTTCTAGCGCTTGAGGATTTTGTTGATAGGCTAGTTGCACCACTCGTTGGTTCGCCATCTCCATCAGCCAATCGCGCTGTGGTCGATACGTATGTATCAACCGCGTAAAATATGCTTCTTTTTCTTGCTCTGCTTGTTGTTGTTGCTCTTTTTTTGTTACGAGCGGCTCGCCAAAATAGCTTGACAGTAGTTCCACAAGAGAAATACCGGCAAACTTTGTATTGGCAAGCTGTTGTTCAAATGCTGCAAGCGATACACGGCTCATTTCTTTGCCAAAAAAAGACGCAATCGCATCTTTTTCTTCCATTGAAAAAGATGCAACGGAAATCGTGCCGCCAATGCGGCCAAGCGATTCGTATTTCTTTTTCATCTCGCAAAAAAGGCGGTGAAACGAACGTTCACCGCGAAAAAATTGCACCGCTTCATCTAATCGGTTCAATGAGCTCACCCTTTCTTGCTTCAGTGACAAGCTGCTTTACTTTTCCGTTCCAATAATAGCGAATGACGGTCACGAACGACGCGTTTTTCGGACGAACGAGCTCACAAATCGACAGCGCTGGAACAGTATCATAATCGCCCCAGAGCGCTTGCGAATTCATCACATAGTTAAACCCAAGCTGCTCGACAAGCCCGAACATGTTGCGGATGTTGTTTTCGTCTACCCCTGCAAACGCTTCATCCAACGAAATAATGTACGGTGCGTCGTCTGCTGCTTCTTGGTAGCGCGAATACGTCGCCGCAAACAACGGAATATACATCGCCATCGCTTTCTCTCCGCCACTGAATTGGTAGAAACGTTGGTTCGTCAACTCTCGTTTCGGTTCGTTCGTCTTTTGGTAATAAAGGGTAAACGAGAACCATTTCCGATAGTCTAACACTTCTTTAATGATTTGGTGAAGCGTATTGCCTTGACCGCGCTCTTCTAACAATTCGCGCGCCCGATGAATTTTCGAGCGGAAATGTTTCGTCACTCGCTGCAAGTCTTCCTCTTTTAGTAGCCGCGAGTTCATCCGCAACAATTCGACAAGCTCTTTCGTATCCATCTCTTCTTCCGTTTCCGCGGTGCGCGGCTTCCATTGAATAAACAACACCAGCCCAGAAGATGTGTCGAGCTGCTGCATCCGTTCGTTCATATCTTTTACCCAACGCTCCGCCCGTTGAATGCGGCTGCGCAAAATTCGGCCAATCGTTTTTAAAATAATTTCTTCGTACAACTCGCGGTCTTGCTCTTTCATATATTCGCGTTGCAAGAAAATATCGTGCTCGATTTCACGTAATACATAAAATGGCGATACGCGCTGCCCTTTATAATCAAGCAAAAGAACGATACGGTCTTGCTTTTCTCTCCACCCTGCAACTTTTAATTCCATTTCCTCGTCTAGCTCTATATCGGTAAATGTATTTTCTTCCTTTATGACAACTGGCTCTTGACTGAGCCGGTATTCCGTTAAATTCGCTGATTCTTGGAAAAATACGCTATTTAATCGATTCACAAGCGACGTTCTCGTTTCTTTTAATAATGCTCCACACCGCTGCATCGCTTCTTTTGCTTTTTCTAATAGATCAGAATCATGAAGTTCCACAAGTTCAAGGGCAAGTTCTCGCTCAAATGAATGCTTCCACTCCTCCGCTAACCGCTTAGCAAACGATTCTTTCGCTGACAGCTGCGCACATTTTTCACGAATAGCTTTCAGCTCATGCTCTAGCGCAATGCGCTCATTCATTTTCTTTGGCATTTCTCGCTGTAAAACTGCTAATCGTTCGCGGACGCGTTGAATTTCGGCTTGAATTTCTTCTGCGCCCATTAGCTGCAGCGTCCGTTCGATTTCTTGTCGCTTTAGTTCAAGTTTTTGCTGCTCTTTCGCTAGCACATGTCGTTCGCCTTTTGTTTCGTCGATTTCTTGTTGCAACGTTTCTAGCTGCTCTGTCCGATATTGAATCATATCGAGCAAATGAAGAAACTCTCGATGGGTCATTTGCAATTCATGAAGCTCACGCATATACGATTTCATCAAAAGAAGCGCTTGTTCATAGCCGTCTTTGGAAAACTCTAAATCAAGCCCTTCGGTTTGTTCACGCAACGTTTGTTTTGCTTGTTGCCAATCGCGGGCAAGCTGCGCTAACTTCTCGTTTTTCCGCTCCCATTCTTGTTGTTTGCTTATAAGGTGCCGTTTCGTTTTCTCCCGTTCTTCAAAAGCTGCACGCATGTCGCGATCAGTTGGAAAGGCACGAAACCAGTAGTTTATTTGCGCAATTGTCTGATCGATCTGTTTTAGCATATCGGTGTCCTCATGAAGCTGAGCGCGAAGTTCGTGAAGTTCTGCCTCAAGTGCGGCGATCTGTTCTAACCGCCAACGCTTCCGGGCAGTGCGTCCAATAAACAACGCTTTTTCCCGCGCCGGGGCATGCCCTTTGACTAATCCGAGCGTATAATATCCTTCTTCGTTGAGCATCAATGTGCCGTCCACTTCTCCAGCGGTAAGAACAATGCTTTGGAGCACTTCTTCGATGCGCGCTTTTGAAACGCCGCACGCTTCATCTACATCCGGTTGTAAATAGTCTGCCAATGTATGCTCCAGTTCGACAGGGCGTGGAACAAGCACTCGGTCACACGTTACTTCGACATCGGTTTCCGTAATTAACGCATCAAGTATCCCCGCATGATATAATGCCGATTCGATACGCTCTCGGAGAGGATCTGGTACATGGTTTCGAAATTCCACCGCTGCATAAAACGGGACAAAAGCAATCTCTTTCTCTTTTAACTCTATCCGCGCTTTAACCGTCTGTTCATCGCGCGTGAGCTCTGGGTCTTTTTGCGTTTTCCATTGGTTCCATTCGGCTTCTTTTGCAGCAATTTTTTCTTCTAATAATGTGCATGCATGCTGTTGTCTCATTTTTTCTTCGTTTTTTCGATTGAGTGCTTCGTAATACGCTTCCGTAAACGGTTGCTTCATCTCATCGACGTGATACGTTTCGTATAGTTCATGAAGACGCTGTAAAAATAGTTGGACAGAGGGTTCCGATACGAAAACGTCTTGGCATTGTTCGAGCCAGCGAAATACTTCTTGTTGGAACCGCGATTTTTCGTTTTCTAACAGTTCGAGCCATTTCGCTTCTTCATGGCGCAATTCGTCTACTTCCCGTTGCAGTTCCCCTGCTTCTTTGCTTGTTTCTTCATAACGCGCCTTCATTTCGTCGTGGCGCCGCCAAAGTGCAATCGTTTGTTCTAGTTTTTCCACATATTCTTGCCCTTCTCGCTTCCAGACGGTAAAATCAAATTTCGTTTCGCGCTGGCGAGAGAAATCAGCTTCGTTGAGAGCATGAGCAGAGAAGGAACTTTCCATCGCATCATGCCGTAAGTCTTCTACTTGTTGCATGAGTTGCTTTTCTACTTGATATAGCCGGTCTTTGTCTTCCTCTAACTGGCGCTTGTAGCGACGTTCCAACTGCTCTTTTTCGTCAATTTGCCGCAATAGTTTTTGTTGCTTTTCGTAAATATCGTTTATCTCTTGCTGAACACGTTCATATTCTTTTGCCGCTTGGAAAACTTCGTGGTTTGCTAACTCTATTTCTCGTTGATGCAATACGTCCTGCTCGTTCGCAAGCGTTTGAATGTACTCGCTCAAATCCGCAAGGTGCGTTTGTTTTTCTGCTTCTTCCTTAAGCCACTGCTTTTCTTCTTCTGCTAACCGCTTCACTTGTTTGTCAGCCTTTATCCATTCGCTCGCTTTTTCCGCGATCATATACTCGTTATACGCTCGATATTGCGCACAAAGCCGTTTTAACGATTGTTCATCGCGTTCTAGCTGCTCTAGCTGCTGTTTCGTTTGGTCCATATTTTCAATCGTTTCGGATAAATGGCGCAACTCGTCGTCTGTCAGTGCCGGAAGCGAGCTTTCTAAAATTTCATAAATAACCGTCGGCTTAAAATCTTTCGATAGCTTCGGACTACGCAATTGAATCAATAGCTCAATTAATTCTTGAAACGCCTCCATCGATTCAAAGCGGAAGACGTGCTTATTGACGAGCTCCACATATTCTTTTTGTGAATCAACAACCATTCCACCGTTACCAAGCAAATTGACTAACTCGCGTTTCGTGAGCGGAATTTTTTCCGTTCCGTTCGCTGATTTTTCCGTTTTATATAAAAATAAATCATGGCCGATGCGGCGATTGTCAAAAATGACGAACCCCCAAAAGTCCATATTTTTTTGTCGTTTTGCCCGTAAGCCAATCCCTGTCGTTACGTATTGATCCGTTTGCTTTCGTTTATATTCTAAAAACAAATAGCCTGTCCGTTCATCGCGATCAACAATTTCCTTTTCTCCAAGTAAGTAGTCTTCCATTTTTCGTGCTCGGGAACCGAACGGGTCGAGCCGATCTGGCGTTTTCTTTCCGTCCAGTAAGACAGGAAGCAAGCTTTGCATCGTCACTGACTTCCCAGAGCCGTTCGTCCCACGAAGCAATAGCTTGCCGTCAGCAAATTCGAAATATTGTTCGTCGTAATACCAAAAATTAATCAATCCCGCGCGATGAAGCACCCATTTATTTGTCATCATCGTCTCTTCCTTTCGTTGTGAAATCGTCTGGATATTGGCCGACAAACCGTCCAAGCAACGGATAAAGCACAACCATGCCCGTTTCCTGTTCATATTCTGCCATCTTCCAGTCTTTTAAAGCAGAAAGAAGCTCGGTGGCGAGTTGTGCCATCGACATTTCACGATACGTTTTGCTCCAGCCTTCGCCATACTGCTCGCTGCACCGATACAGCAGCTGCTGAAAATCGGACATCGTTACGCGGATTTTCCCGTATTCATCCGGCGGATAGTTGTCTAAATGAGCGCGAACGACAGAAGCGAAATGAAGGATTATATCCGACGTTCCCTTTTGATCTGGAAATAACGTATACACATGTTGCCGTTCTGGAAGCGTCAACAATGCTGCGTTTTTGTATAGTTCGTAGCGAAAGTCGGTGTGCGCCTCGATGTCATCGCGCAATCGGTGACGGAAATTGCGCAAGTAATAAAAGTTTGGGTCGTCTTTCTGCCGTCGGTATACAACAGGCGATAAAAAGAGCTGCCGATAAATAAAGTGGCGACGGTAATCGTCGGGTGACACTTTCCACTCCTCCTCCAGCAGTTGCTCGATTGTTTCATATTGAATAAAATCTTTCGGATAGGATCGCATAAAATAGCGGGATAATACAGGAACTTCATACAACGCTTCCTCATCTTCTTGATTCGCAAACGCCTCAACTTCCCCATCGACGTGATGCACAATCCCGATTTGCTCGGCTGTTTTCAAAACGCGAATTAAAGCTCGTCGATGTTGGTAGTTCGTCCAGTCGAGCGCTGTTTCCCCTGGATACATCGCTTTTATTTCTTCACATACGTCAGACAATAAAAACTTTTCTTCGACTGCTTTTCCTTCTAAGTATGCTAACAAGCAACAAAACATCGCGTAGTCGAGAGGTTCTTGAAACGACTCTATTCCCATCCACGTTTCTGGCTCCGCCGGTATTTTTTCCAGCTTAGCGAAATAGCGGTGAACGATGAGCCGGTAGCCGAATTTTTCTTGCACATACCGTTTTAACACTTTTTCACGTTCGCGTATTTTTTGAAAAAGTTCCGGCTCTTTTTCCCGAACAATCCAAAACTGCTCAAACAGCGCAGTTAACGCTTCTCTTGCTTTCTCATCGAACTCTTTTTCCATTTTCCCTTCTCCTAGTCTAGCAAGTGGATTTCGTAATTTGGCATCATGAGTGTACCATCTTCTGCTTTCAGTGTAATCGTTCCTTCACGTTGGACTACTTTCACTTTCCATCCGTTTTCCGTTTGCACTATCCGGTCTTCTCGCCCCATCGCTTTTGCAATCCACCCGAGCAGCGTTTTGCGAATGTGCGAAGCAATGACCGGGAGCTCCTGAAGTACAATTTTTCCGTCGTTTATAAGCTGAGCGAGCTTTTCTTCTTCTTTTTGCTTCGCTGCTAAATAGGCAACCATCGTTTCCTCTTTTTCTCTTCGCCGATCAACCATTGCTTCAGTTTTTCTCTTTTCTCGGTAGTGGCGAACACGTGGTTTGACGATCCATTCTGCCGGCTGTTCCTCCCAAATATCACGGTACATATTTTCCGTCGCATCATTTTCGGCAACGATGTGCTTTGTGTGAAAACAGCCAAATACAACCGCCGATAATTTATGCGCTTCTTCTATCGTTTCTAATGAAGAAAACCATTTCGCTAAATGCAAGTAATCTTTTTTTCGGCTACGGAAGTGGTGATGGCGCTCCCCTAGGCGCTGAACGACGCGCGTCATTCGCCGAATCGCTTCGTTCGTCTGCTTTTGTAAAAACGACAGCTCACTTTCATGCCCATTTCGCCCTAAAAACCATTCGTTTAAACTGCGCCACGTATCTAGCTTCTCTTCCACTAGCTGTTCACGCGAAAGAATCGCTCCTTCAAAACGTGGAATGGCAAGCTGGTAAGCAACCACTTCCTCGATAAAACGTCGAACACCGTCCTCGGGCAAGTCTTCGAGCAGCTTTTCAATTTGCATTGACGTTTTTTGCAATGCAACAATGAAATCACGTAAATAGGTGGTAAACTGTTCTTTATAGACGAGAAATGAATCGGACATCATTCGCTCTTCCATGTTTTCTCCGTTTAAATAGGCAATATAGTCGGCAGAGTTTTGGATGATTTTTTTAAAATAATCAAACGTTTCTTCCCACACTTGATTCATTTCCTCCCGCTTTTCGGCAAATCCGTCGTGGATAATTGATTCCATTCGGACAAGCGACGCATACAGGCGGTCAAACCGCGTTTTCTCGAGCGAGCCACCAAACGTTTCCCCTAGCTGCTCAAGCGCGCGAATCATTCGTTCGATTTCGACCGTATATGGGCTGCACTGATAGCGAAAGCGTTTCTTTTTAAATTCGTCAATCGTCCGAATATGATCGGTTTCTTGTCTAGCGATCAAGTTTTTCCATTTGACGAGCTGCTCTAAGTCTTGTTGCAACTCCTCTTCCGTATAACTTTGAAATTCATCGAATTGTTTTAAAAAAGCGTATACTTCTTCTGGAAACAAATATTGGCGCATTCGCTCGTGCTGCGTATAAAAATAGCGCAAAATCGCTCGGTACCGATATGCGTTATCAACTACTAAATATTTCGCCTCTGTAATCGGCTTTAGCCATGACGTATCCATCTTGTGCTCCCCTTCTATCGTTCATCTACTATCATTGTAATCGATTCTCCAGCCGTTCTCTACTAAAACGTCGATGGGAAAATACACTCACCTATAAGCAGCTTTCCTAAAAAATGAAAATGTTCGCTAGTCATCCGCTGTCGATTCGTGTAAAATGGAAGCGAAAAGGAGGTGAACAAAATGGTAGAACAGCTGCTTCATGAAATTTTGCATGAGGTGAAAGCAACCCGAGAAAAAGTTGAATCGCTAGAAAAACGAGTAGGAGCGCTAGAAAAGCGAGTAGAAGGGCTAGAAAAAGAAGTATCTTCCTTACGTCAGGAAGTTCGAACACTCGATCAAAAAGTTCAAGCGCTCGATGGAAAAGTCCAAGCGCTCGATGGAAAAGTCCAAGCGCTCGATGGAAAAGTCCAAGCACTCGATGGAAAAGTCCAAGCGCTCGATGGAAAAGTCCAAGCACTCGATGGAAAAGTCCAAGCACTCGATGGAAAAGTCCAAGCACTCGATGGAAAAGTCCAAGCGCTCGATGGAAAAGTCCAAGCACTCGATGGAAAAGTCCAAGCACTCGATGGAAAAGTCCAAGCACTCGATGTGAAAGTGCAGCTGCTCGACGAACGAACACTCGAAACGAAAGCGATTTGTGAGGCGGTTCGTCACGGTCAAGAGGTGCTTGCCGCAAAATACGATGCACTCGCACTCGATGTCCACAACATGCAAGGAAACATCACCCGCTTAACCAACATACTAGAAGACAAAGTACTCCCTGCCCTCACCGACCACGAATCGAGCATCCAAGTATTAAACAACCGTGTATTTAAAGTAGAAAGCACCTTGCAAAAGCTTGTTCATCTGTAAAACAAAGCGGCATTGTCCGATGGCAATGCCGCTTTGTCATTATCGTTTATTTATCTCTTCAAGCAATAGCTTATTCACAAGCGGTGGGTTCGCTTGTCCTTTTGTCGCTTTCATAATTTGACCGACTAAGAAGCCGATGGCACGGTCTTTTCCGTTTTTAAAGTCTTCGATCGATTGTGGATTCGCATCGAGTACTTCCAATACGATGTTACGCAACGTCGCTTCGTCGGAAATTTGTACAAGCCCCTGTTGTTTGACGATTTGCTCTGGATCGCCACCTTTTTCAACGAGTTCTTTAAAGATTTTTTTCGCAATTTTCGACGAAATCGTGCCATTTTGAATGAGTTTAATCATTCCCGCTAAGCTTTCTGGTGTTAAAGCAATGTCGTGCAATTCTTTTTGTTCTGCGTTTAAATAAGCAGATACTTCGACCATTAGCCAGTTTGATGCGAGCTTCGGATCCGCGCCATTCGCGACCGTTGCTTCAAAAAAGTCCGCCATCTCTTTTGTGAGCGTTAATACTTTCGCATCATACTCCGGCAAGCCGAGTTCTTCCACGTAGCGTTTTTTACGCGCATCTGGAAGCTCTGGAATGGACGCACGTACTCGCTCTTTCCATTCGTCATCAATATAAAGCATAACTAAATCTGGCTCTGGGAAGTAGCGATAATCCTCTGAACCTTCTTTTGTACGCATTAAAATCGTTGTTTTCGTCGCTTCATCAAAACGGCGCGTTTCTTGCTGGATGATTCCTCCAGATAACAAAATTTTCTCTTGGCGCTTCGCTTCATACTCCAATCCTTGCCGCACGAAGTTAAACGAGTTTAAGTTTTTCAACTCCGTTTTTGTACCAAATTTGTCAGATCCGATCGGACGGAGAGAAATATTGGCGTCGCAACGAAGCGAACCTTCTTCCATTTTACAATCCGATACGCCTGTATATTGAATAATTGATTTTAATTTTTCTAAGTACGCATACGCTTCTTCTGGCGAGCGAATATCTGGCTCCGATACGATTTCAATGAGCGGCGTACCTTGGCGGTTGAAATCGACTAACGAATAGCCGTTTCCTGTATGCGTCAGCTTCCCTGCATCTTCTTCTAAATGAATGCGCGTAATGCCGATTTTTTTCTTTTTTCCGTTTACTTCAATTTCAATCCAACCGTTTTGACCGATTGGTTGGTCGTATTGTGAAATTTGGTACGCTTTCGGATTGTCCGGATAAAAGTAGTTTTTCCGGTCAAATTTCGTTTCCGTCGCAATTTCGCAGTTTAACGCCATCGCAGCTTTCATCGCGTATTCAACCGCTTGTTTATTCAGCACCGGAAGAACGCCCGGATATCCTAAATCAATGACGCTCGTTTGTGTATTTGGGGGCGCTCCAAACGCGTTTGGACTGCTTGAAAAAATTTTCGATTTCGTTTTTAGCTCCACGTGCACTTCAAGTCCGATGACGATTTCAAAATTCATCTTCTATGTCCCCCCTTACAACGCTGGTTTTTGTTTATGATAGTCTGTTGCTTGCTCGAACGCATGAGCTACACGGTAAATTGTACTTTCGTCAAAATGTTTACCGATGATTTGTAATCCAACCGGTAAGCCGTCAACAAAGCCACATGGTATAGAAATACCTGGAACACCCGCAAGGTTGACCGGAATCGTTAAAATATCGTTCGCGTACATCGTTAGCGGGTCGCTCGTTTTCTCGCCGATTTTAAACGCTGGCGTCGGCGTCGTCGGCCCGATAATGACATCATATTTTTCAAAAATGTTCTCAAAATCTTGTTTGATCAGTGTCCGCACTTTTTGCGCTTTTTTGTAATACGCATCATAGTACCCTGAGCTTAACGCAAACGTCCCAAGCATAATACGTCGTTTCACTTCGTTGCCAAATCCTTCGCTGCGCGTTTGCTTGTACATTTCCATTAAGTTTTTCGCATTATCAGTACGATAGCCGTAACGTACACCGTCAAAGCGAGCAAGGTTTGCCGATGCCTCAGAAGATGCTAACAAGTAGTACGTCGCAAGCGCATATTTTGAATGAGGAAGCGATACTTCTTCCCACGTAGCACCTAAGCTTTCTAATACTTTAAGTGCTTGGAGAACGGATTGACGAACTTCCTCTGATACTCCCTCACCTAAATATTCTTTTGGTACGGCAATTTTTAACCCTTTAATGTCACCTGTTAAGGCAGAAACGTAATCTGGTACTTCAACATTCGCTGATGTAGAATCCATCGGATCCAATCCAGAAATGACTTGTAGTAAGTACGCATTATCTTCCACGGTGCGCGTAATCGGACCAATTTGATCAAGCGAGGACGCAAATGCGACAAGCCCATAGCGCGATACGCGGCCGTACGTCGGTTTTAAACCTACCACACCACAAAATGCTGCTGGCTGACGAATCGAGCCCCCTGTGTCTGATCCAAGCGCAAATGGCACTTCTCCTGCCGCTACTGCCGCAGCGGAGCCGCCGCTTGAACCGCCCGGTACGCGCTCTAAATCCCACGGGTTGCGCGTGAGCTGAAAACCGGAGTTCTCTGTCGAAGATCCCATCGCAAACTCGTCCATGTTTAATTTACCGACCGTTACAGCATCTGCTTGATGTAAACGCTCCACGACCGTTGCGTCGTAAATCGGATCAAAGTTATACAAAATTTTACTTGCACACGTTGTGCGTAGCCCTTTTGTCACAATGTTATCTTTAATGCCAATCGGCATGCCAAAAAGCAACCCAAACTCCTTTTCCGTTGCTAGTTTTTCATCTAGCTCCTTCGCTTTCGCACGCGCTTGCTCCTCATTTAACGTTAAAAACGCCTGTACTCGATCTTCCACTTCGTGAATGCGTTTAAACGACTCGTCTACTAAATCTGAAACAGAAATTTCTTTTTTATGTAACAATTGATGCAACTCACTTACACGATAATCAAACAATGACATGTTCTTCCCTCCTTACTCTAAAATGGCTGGCACACGGAATTGTCCGTCTTGATGGTCTGGTGCATTTTTTAATACGTCTTCTAGCGGAAGTCCAGCTGCTGGCACATCTTCACGCATAACATTTTTCATGTTCAATACGTGCGACGTTGGCGGGACATGTTCCGTATCTAATTCATTTAACTGCTCTGCGAACGTAATAATCGCATCTAACTGCTTCGCAAACATCGCTGCCTCTTCTTCTGTAATCGCTAAACGCGCTAAATGCGCCACATGTTTCACTTGCTCGATTGAAATTCGTGACATACGTCTCACCTCCGATATTATCGACCTTTCACAATACTATGATGATACCAAACTTTCGCGCAGTGAAGCAACATTTGCCATTCATTTTGTTTTTCGATAAACAAAATCGAGATGCCCAACTGGACATCTCGATCATATTATGATACGCGCTCTTCATCCCGTTTGAAATCATGCACCCAATAATCAGCGTTCTTTATACCTAGTTTCATCGGATCAAATACAGGATCGAGCCCTCTTGCTTTTTGATCTTCATAATCTTTTAACGCTTGAAGCGCTGGCTTCGCCAAAATAAGAATAGCAATTAAATTGAGCCAAACCATGACACCTAAACCGACATCACCAAGTGCCCACGCTAAATCTGCTGTTTTGACTGCCCCGTAAAACGTTGCGATTAAAAGCATAATTTTTAATCCTGTCATCAACCATGTGCTATTTTTTCCACGCATCAAATATGCAACGTTCGTTTCAGCAATGTAGTAATACGCCATAATCGTTGTAAACGCAAAGAAAAATAATGCGATTGCCACAAAAGAGGCACCAAAGCCCGGCAAAATCGTTTCAATTGCTGCCTGCGTATAACCAGGACCTGGGTTTACACCTTTTACATTTTCAACAATAAATCCGCCATCTTTACCTACAGTATTATACATTCCTGTGAATAAAATCATAAAAGCAGTAGCTGAACAAACAAGAAGTGTATCAATATATACAGAGAACGCTTGAACAAGTCCTTGTTTCGCTGGATGCGATACTTCAGCGGCAGCTGCTGCATGCGGTCCTGTTCCTTGACCAGCTTCGTTCGAATAAATGCCGCGCTTTACTCCCCACGAAATCGCCATTCCTAAAATACCACCGAACGCAGAATCAAATCCTAATGCACTTTTCACGATCAATGCAAATACCGCAGGCAGTTGTGTAATATTCGCCGCAACGATGACGAGCGCAAGCAAAATATACGCAAGTGCCATAAACGGAACGACGTATTGCGCAACGGTTGCAATTCGTTTGACACCACCAAAAATAATTGCGCCAAGCAAAGCAACAAGCAAAATACCCGTTAATGTCGGACTTAAACCGAAAGCATTATTTAATCCTGTCGCAATCGAGTTTGATTGAATACCCGGCATAAGCAGTCCGACTGCGATAATGGATGAAATCGCAAACAATACTGCATACCACTTCCAACCGATACCTTTTTCAATGTAGTACGCCGGGCCACCACGATACTGTCCGTCTTGCTTTACTTTATAAATTTGTGCTAATGTTGACTCAATAAAGGCACTTGATGCACCAATAAATGCAATCATCCACATCCAAAATACAGCACCTGGTCCACCAAAAGCGATCGCTGTCGCCGTTCCGGCAATATTACCGGTTCCCACCCGTCCGGAAAGAGCGATGGATAATGCTTGGAACGAAGAAACACCAGCGTCTGAACTTTTTCCTTGAAACATTAGTTT
>OFGS01000205.1_pt1 | contig 13959 bp, 22 predicted proteins | sample 1521851 | NCBI WGS metagenome assembly OFGS01 (sample SAMEA3142070, study PRJEB24117) | hot springs metagenome
GCCTTATCATGAGTGTAGAAACGAAATACATACCCAGGCTATACACTAAGTATAAGGAAGAAGTAGTTCCCCAGCTTATCAACCATTTTGGATACAAGAACCCTATGGAAGTTCCCAAACTGGTCAAGATAGTGGTAAACATGGGTATAGGTGAAGCGGTATCTGATATAAAGCAAGTAGATAAGGCGATGGAAGACATGAGAGCAGTAACTGGGCAGCATCCTTCTGTAAGAAGGGCTAAAAAGTCGGAAGCAGGTTTTAAACTCAGAAAAGGCATGCCTGTAGGGCTCAAGGTTACTCTTAGAAAAGAACGCATGTGGGACTTTTTAGACAAGCTTATATCAGTCGCTTTGCCACGTGTCAAAGATTTTAAAGGGCTCAATCCTAGGTCCTTTGATGGCAGGGGTAATTATGCCTTCGGTGTAAGCGAACAGATCGTTTTCCCTGAAATAGACTACGAAAAGGTAGATGCTATAAGGGGTATGGATATAGTCATCCATACAACCGCCAGGACTGATGAAGAAGCCCTGTGGCTTTTGTCCCTGTTAGGATTACCCATAAGGAGTGTGTGATATGCCAAGGAGAGCAAAGATAGCAAAGGACATCAAACATTTTCCCAAGTACGATGTCAGACAGAAAAACAGGTGCCCCATATGCGGTAGACCGAGGGGTTTCATAAGGTACTTTGGCATGTGCAGGTTGTGCTTTAGGGAGCTTGCTCACAAGGGTGAACTCCCGGGCGTCAAAAAGGCAAGTTGGTAAGGAGGTAAGGCATGGATCCTATAGCGGATATGTTTTCATCCATCAAGAATGCAATACAGAGAAGAAGGGATTACGTGGACATACCATCTTCAAAGGTAAAGGAGCGCCTTCTAGATATTCTTAAAAGGGAGGGTTATATAAAGGATTGGGAAAGGCTCGAAGAAAACAAGAAAGGGACCCAGTATACTTTAAGAGTCCACCTAAAGTACTTAGACCCTAAAAAGAGCCAGAGCGCAATAAGAGACCTTCATAAAGTTTCTAAGCCGGGCAGAAGAATATACACACCCGCACGTAGTGTGCCTTACGTGCAGAAGGGACTGGGAATTGCCATCCTTTCCACAGACGCAGGAATAATAACAGACCACGAAGCAAGAAGGCTAAAAAAAGGTGGAGAAATTATAGCTTATGTTGTGTGAGGTGATAACATGTCAAGAATAGGAAAGACACCTATAGAAATACCAGATAAGGTTAAGGTTAATATAACAAACGATAGTGTCGTTGTTGAAGGACCAAAGGGTAAACTTTCTATGGCTATACATCCCTACGTGAAGGTCTATCAAGAGGGAAACACCTTGAGGGTACAAAGATTCTCGGATGAACCTTTTCACAGGGCTATTCACGGTACTACCGCCGCTCTTATTAGGAACATGATAAAGGGTGTTACAGAGGGGTTTACGGTGACTTTGGAACTTGTAGGTCTTGGTTATAGGGCAAGTATCAAGGGTAACAACTTAGAATTGAACCTCGGTTTATCCCATCCTGTTGTTTTTCCCATACCCTCCGATGTGAAAATAGAGGTAAAGGAAAACAAGATAGTAGTAAGCGGTATAGACAAGCAGAGGGTTGGACAAGTCGCAGCGGACATAAGGGCCCTTAGAAAACCCGATGTATACAAGGGTAAAGGTATAAGGTACGAGGATGAAGTCTTGAAGTTAAAGGCTGGCAAATCCGCCGGTAAGGGCGGAAAGGGTAAGAAGTAAGGAGGTGCATAGAGTATGGCTAAATTGACGAAGCACGAAAAAAGGGAAAGAAGGCACAAAAGGTTAAGGAAAAAGATAGTAGGTACTCCAGAAAGACCAAGACTTTGTATTTATAGAAGCTTGAACGCCTTCTATAGTCAGATAATAGATGATACCCAGGGAAGAACTCTAGTTTCTGCTTCATCCATAGACCCAGAGTTTGTAAAGTTGACGGGCAAAAGGGGTGGTAAGTCCATCGAGGATGTCAAGATAGTGGCACAAGTTTTGGCAAATAAAGCCTTTGAAAAGGGTATAAAGCGTGTAGTGTTCGATAGGGGTGGTTTTTTGTACCACGGAAAGGTAAGAGCTTTTGCAGAAAAGTGTAGAGAGCTTGGTTTTGAATTTTGAAGGAGGAAAGTATGGGTGGTGTATCATTGGAAAGACTCATTGATGAAAAGAGAAAGGATCAAGGTATAGTCGGTCTAGAGGAGGATCTGCAAATAGAGGAGCGTTTAATATACGCAAAGAGAACATCTAGGACTACAAAGGGTGGTAGGAGGTTTTCCTTTAGTGCGTTGGTCATCGTTGGAGATAAGAGAGGTTTTGTTGGCTTTGGATTAGGTAAGGCTAAAGAGGTACCCATAGCCATAGCGAAGGCCATCGAGGATGGCAAAAAACACATAATAAGGGTTCCTATCGTGGAAGGTACAGTCCCACACGACGTAATAGGTGAGTATGGTCCTACTATGATCAAGCTAATGCCAGCGAGGCGAGGAACGGGTATCGTGGCAGGTGGTGCTGCCAAGCCTATACTAGAGCTTGCAGGCTATACGGATGTGCTGACAAAGTTGCAAGGAAGCACTAACCCTAACAACGTCGTAAGGGCTGTTTTTTCCGCCTTGCTTAAGCTCATGTCACTGGAAGAAGTGGCAAAGTACAGAGGCATAGATATACAAGAGCTTCGTAGGAGATACCACATATACGCGAGGTGAGAGGTATGATGTTGAAGATAACCCTTGTTAGAGGATTGGCAGGTAAACCAGAAGCACATATAAAGGCTGTAAGGAGTCTTGGATTAAGGAAAAGAGGTCAGGTTGTAATTTTGCCTGACAATCCGATGGTGAGGGGAAACATAAGGAAGGCTCACTATCTCTTGAAGGTAGAGGAGGTCAAAGATGAAGCTTCATGAACTTGCACCAAATGAAGGAGCTACAAGAGAGAAGAAAAGAGTGGGAAGAGGTATAGGTTCTGGATGGGGTAAAACGTGTGGTAAGGGGCATAAGGGACAGAAAAGTAGGTCTGGAGACAGGAGGCTACCCTCTTGGTTCGAAGGTGGTCAAACACCCCTCCACAAGAGAGTGCCCAAAGTTGGTTTTATAAATCCCTTCAGGAAGGAGTACTCTATAGTTAACGTAAAATTGTTAGAAAGGTACTTTGAAGAGGGTGAAGAAGTAACGCCAGAAACCCTTTACCAAAAGGGTCTTGTTAAGAAGGGAATGCCTGTCAAGGTGCTTGGAGACGGTAAGATAAGTAAGAAGCTGGTAGTTAAAGCTCATGCCTTCTCTGCTTCCGCCATGGAGAAGATAAGAAAGGCAGGTGGAAGCTGTGAGGTTTTAAAGTGGTAGACTACATTAAACAGCTATTTCAGTTAGAGGACTTTAAAAAGCGTCTTCTATACACCCTTTATATGTTTGCTATATACAGACTTGGTTCCCACGTACCCCTTCCCGGTGTAGACACCGGTGCTCTGGAAGAGTTTTTTAAGAGCTTCCAGGCTACGATATTTTACCTATACGATATATTCTCTGGTGGAAATCTCAGCCGGATGACCCTCTTTGCCCTTGGTGTTATGCCCTACATATCCGCATCCATAATGATGCAACTTCTGACGGTGGCTGTTCCCGAGCTTCAAAGGCTTGCCAAGGAAGAAGGTGAGTACGGAAGGTACAAGATAAACCAATACACGAGGTATTTAACGGTATTTGTTGCCTTTGTTCAGTCTCTTGGAATAGCCTTTTGGCTTAGAAATCAAGTCTCTCCTAAGGGTTTACCCATAGTCCCAGACGGTGGAGTACTATTTATAGCGACTACCGTGATAGCTTTGGTGGCATCCACTATGTTCTTGGTCTGGGTAGGTGACAGGATAACGGAAAAGGGTATAGGTAATGGTATGTCTCTCCTCATATTCGCTGGTATAGTTGCGGGATTTCCCAACGCCGCCATACGTATATATCAAATGTTGATAAACGGTGATCTATCACCCTTTGCTGTGGCAGGGACCGTGCTTTTTGTCATTCTTGTTATAGTGGGTATAGTCTTTATACAAGAGGCTGAGAGGAGAATACCTATACAGTATCCAAGAAGGCAAGTAGGTAGGCAGGAAGTGGTTGGCGGTGCCACTTATCTTCCCATAAAGATAAATCCAGCAGGTGTTATACCAATAATCTTTGCCCAGTCCGTTTTAATAATACCGTCTACTGTCTTGGGTTTTATCCAAAATCCTATAGCTCAAGTTCTTCACGATGCCTTCAATCCAACCACTCTTTTTTACAACTTTATATTTGTTCTGCTAATCGTCTTTTTTACATATTTTTACACCGCCGTGCTTATAAACCCTGTCGAAGTGTCGGATAATTTAAGAAAGGCAGGTGCTTTTATCCCAGGTGTGAGACCTGGTCAAGATACACAAAAGCTCTTAGAAAGTACAGTTAACAGGCTTGCCTTTATAGGAGCTATCTTTTTAAGCATAGTTGCCACCATCCCTATCTACATAAGCTTATGGCTAAACGTACCCTTCTACTTTGGCGGTACTACCGCGTTGATTGTTGTAGGTGTTGCCTTAGATACCATGAACAAGTTGGAGGCCAACTTAATGCAGAAAAAATACTCTGGCTACATGAGGAGAAGAGTGAGATGATTATAGTGTTTTTGGGACCACCTGGATCGGGAAAAGGAACGCAGGCTAAGAGGCTAGCGCAGGATATGAAGCTGGTGCATATATCCACGGGGGACATGCTGAGAGACGCGGTAAGAAATGGGACGCCTCTTGGTTTGAAAGCAAAAGAGTACATGGAAAGGGGGGAATTGGTGCCCGATGAGTTGATCGTTGCTATGATAGAGGAAGTTTTGCCCCAAAAGGGTGGTGTAGTATTGGATGGTTTTCCCAGAACTGTAGCCCAAGCCCAAGCTCTTGAAGGCATGCTAAAGAACAATGACAAGGATGTTTCTTGTGTTTTTCTGTTTGACTCGGACGATGAGGTGATCGTAGAAAGGCTTTCTGGTAGGAGAAGTTGCCCTAACTGCGGCGCGGTTTATCACGTAAAGTACTCGCCACCTAAAGTGGATAATCTATGCGATGTATGTTCAACGCCTCTTATTCAGAGAGAAGATGACAGAGAAGAAGTGGTGCGTAAAAGGCTGGAGGTATACAGGAATCAAACATCGCCCCTCGTTGACTTTTACAGAGAAAAGAATAAATTAAAGGTAATTAACGCAGAGAGATCCATAGAAGAAGTGTACGCTGACCTAAAGACAGCTATAAGTAATGAGTGTTGAGCTTTACTCTTTTAAAGAGATAGAAAAGATCAAGAGAGCCTGTGATGCTGTGGTGGATGTTTTGGAAACAGTTTCACAGCATATAAAGCCCGGAATCTCCTCCTGGGACCTGGAAGCTATAGCTAGGGAAAGGTGCAAAGAACTAGGTGTAAAACCCGCTTTCTTAAACTATAAACCACCCTTTGGCAAACGTTCCTATCCAGCGGCGCTGTGCGTATCTATAAATTCTGCGGTAGTTCATGGACTTCCCAAAAAGGATGAGATCATAAAGGAAGGTGATTTGGTAAGCATAGACTTTGGTGCCGCTCTTGGTGGTTATTATGGAGACTCAGCCATCACCGTCCCAGTGGGCGACATTACAGAAGACCAAAGCAGACTTTTAAAAGCTACCAAAGAAGCTTTGGATTACGCATCTCAAGCGTGTGTAGCCGGCAACTGGTTATCAGACATCACCAACGCCATAAAGGAGGTAGCTGACAAGTATAACGTTTATCCTGTTAGAAGTTTAGGTGGTCATGGAATAGGAAGGAAAGTGCACGAAGATCCTTTTGTGCCCAACAACTTGAAAGACCTGGATGGTAAGTTTGTCAAGGATATAAAACTAAGACAAGGTATGGTCTTAGCCATAGAACCCATGTTAGCTTTAGGTACAGAGGAGGTGATTAATGAAGATAGCGATGGATGGACGGTAAGAACCAAAGATAGAAGCCCATCCGCTCACTTTGAGTACGTGGTAGCAGTTCTTAAGGATAGACCTTTGATACTAACGGAGTTTAGAAATGGCAAAGAAGAAAAAGGATGATCAGCAGTCTAAGGAAAAAGGCATAGTCTTAGAAGGTACAGTAGAAGAAGCTCTTCCCAACGCCATGTTTAGAGTTAGGCTGGACACTGGTCACGAAGTTTTAGCCCACGTGTCTGGCAAAATGAGAGTGCACTTTATACGCATATTACCCGGAGATAGGGTAAAGGTGGAACTGTCCCCTTACGACCTTACACGCGGGAGAATTGTTTACAGAGTATGATATAATATACCTTTTAGGCTATTTTGGAGGTGAGATCATGAAAGTTAGACCATCTGTTAAACCTATATGCGCCAAGTGCAAGGTGATACGCAGGAAAGGAAGGGTGATGGTAATATGCGAAACCCCAAAGCATAAGCAAAGACAAGGTAGTTAACCAAGGAGGTAAGTTATGGCGAGGATAGCTGGCATTGACCTGCCCGATAACAAAAAACTGGAAGTTGCCCTTACTTATCTTTACGGTATAGGCTGGGCAAGAGCGAGAGAGATATGCAACCAGACGGGTATACCGCCTACTAAAAAGTTAGGAGAACTTACACCTGATGAGCTCAACACTATCAGAAAATTCATAGAGGGCAACTACAAAGTGGAAGGTGATTTGAAAAGGGAAGTTCAGATCAACATAAAAAAGCTCATAGATATCGGTTCTTACAGGGGTTTAAGGCATGCAAGGGGTTTACCCGTACGTGGACAACAGACAAAAACAAATGCCAGAACGCGTAAAGGTAAGAGGAAGACCGTAGGGGGCACAAAGAAAAAGATAGCCAAGTAAGGAGGTAAAGATGGCAAAAAAAAGACAGCAAGCTAAAAAACAAAAGAGAGTAGTAAACAGCGGCATAGTTCACATACTAAGCACATTTAACAACACCATCATAAACATAACAGACCAGCAGGGGAATACCTTGGCTTGGGAGAGCGGTGGTACCGTCGGATTTAAAGGAACGAGAAAGAGCACTCCATACGCAGCGCAATTGGCTGCGCAAAAAGCTGCCAAAAGGGCTATACAGGAGTACGGACTTCAGGAAGTAGAGGTAAGGATCAAGGGCGCCGGTGCTGGTAGAGAATCCGCTCTTAGGGCGATATACGCCTCTGGTCTTAAGATCAACACCATCAGGGATATAACTCCGATCCCACATAACGGTTGTAGACCACCGGCAAAGAGGAGGGTATGATATGAGTAGGTACATAGGTCCCCAGTCCAAAATAGACAGAAGGTTTGGTGTTGTCGTCTCTGGTAGAAAGTCCGCTCCAAAGGTACTTTCCAGAAGGAACTTTCCACCAGGTCAGCATGGGAGGGTAAAAGGGAGAAGGCGTAAGCTTACCGAGTACGGTATGCGTCTCATGGAAAAGCAGAAGCTCAAGTTTCTCTACGGTGGATTAAGAGAACGTCAGTTTAGGAAGTACTTTGAAATGGCTTCAAAGTCCAGGGAAAACACCGGTCAGGCTCTTATACAGCTCTTAGAAAGGAGGTTGGATAACGTCGTTTACAGATTAGGTATAGCTACAACTAGAAGACAATCAAGGCAGTTTGTTTCTCACGGACATATACAGGTAAACGGTAAGACGGTTAATATCCCTTCTTACCTGGTAAAACCTGGAGACATAGTAGAAGTGAAGCCAGCTTCCAGGGACATACCACAGGTAAGGGAAAACTTGGAAAACATAGACCCAAGAAGTATACCATCCTGGCTGGAGTTGGACAAAGAAAACTTCAGAGGCAAGGTGTTAAGTCTTCCAGGGGATGTACAACTTGAGGTTCCCATAAATCTTCAGTACGTTATCGAATTTTATTCGAAGGTATAAGGAGGAAGCTCTATGCTAAGAGAGTTTATTTTTCCAACGAGGATTTATTGGGAAGAAAGAAGCAAAAACTACGGTAGGTTTGTAGCAGAGCCCTTGGAAAGGGGTTTTGGAACTACACTGGGCAACTCTCTCAGGAGGACTATGTTATCCTCTATAGAAGGTGTTGCGGTCACTGGTGTTAAAATTTACGGCGTATATCATGAATTTTCTTCTGTTGAAGGAGTGCTAGAAGACACACTTGAGATAATATCCAACGTAAAGAAAATAGGTTTTATCCTAAGAAATTCCGATGTGGAAATTCTCTACCTTAAGAAAAAAGGTGAAGGGGTGATAACCGCTGGAAACCTGTCTTTACCGCCAAACGTGGAAATTGTAAATCCAGACCAGAAGATAGCCACTATAACAGACCCGGAGAAAGAATTCAACATGGAAATACGGATAGAAAGGGGGTTTGGTTACGTGCCCACGGAGGAGATGGAAAGGTTTGGTGAATCTGACTGGATCATGGTAGATGCGGACTTCTCTCCAGTCAGACAAGTAAGCTTTAGGGTAGAAAAAACACGTGTTGAGAAAAGGAGCGATTACGATAGGCTTATCATGGAAATCTATACAAACGGGACAAAAACACCCGATGAAGTTGTGAAGGAAGCAGTGCGTATACTCGTTGAAAACTTCTCAAAGCTAGAGAAGATATCCGTTGAAGTTCCCACAATAGAAGAGCCTGTGATCGTGGATGAACTTGCAGAAAAACTTTCCCTTCCGATAGAAGAGCTCGATGTCTCCCAAAGAGCCTTAAATTCCATAAAGAGGATGGGTATAAACACTATAGGGGATCTGGTTGTTTTAACAGAAGAGGATTTGAAGGGGACAAAAAACATAGGAAGAAAGGCTATAAATGAGATAAAAGATGCATTAAAGGACATGGGACTCCATTTAGGTATGGACATTGAAAGCAGGAGGTAAGTTATGAGACACAAGGTTAAGAAGAAACATTTTGATAGAACAAAAGAGCAAAGGCTAGCCTTGTACAGATCTTTGGCAAGGGCTCTTATAATGGAAGAGAGGATAGAGACATCTGTACAAAGAGCAAAGGCTGTAAGGTCCTTTGTGGAAAAACTCATAACCCTCGGGAAAAAGGGGGACCTTGCCTCAAGGAGAAGGGCTCTACAACTACTACCCGACAAGACTGCGATAAGGAAGGTCTTTAACGAGCTTGCTCCTAGGTATGAAGGGAGAAACGGAGGATATACACGCATAATCAAACTGCCCATAAGGCGTATAGGCGATAGCTGTGAGCTTGGAATACTGGAGTTGGTTTAATGAAAGGGCTCATTGCCCTCTTTATAAACTTGCTCATAATCCTTATTTTTGTGCACGCGGTAGGCTCTTGGATTACTCAGATAAGGGAGAGTAAATTTTATTACTACATAGACCTTTTAATATCACCTCTACTCAATCCAATAAGGTCTGTACTAAAACCCATCAACGGACTAGACCTGTCGCCCTTGGTTCTTTTGATAGTTCTTTACTTGATAAAAAGAGCCCTTGGCGCATAAGAAACGTCTCGATGTAATTCTTGTGGATTTGGGTTTTGCTGAAACCAGAGAAAAGGCTCAGGCTCTTATACTCTCTGGTAATGTACTCGTGGATGGAAAGGTTGTAGACAAGGCAGGTTATCTCGTTAAGGAAGGGCAAAAGATAGAGGTAAGGGAAAGAATAAGGTATGTATCAAGGGGAGGTTATAAACTTGAGCATGCTCTTGATATTTTATCCCTTGACGTAAGTGGCCTTGTGGTCTTGGATGTTGGTTCTTCCACCGGTGGATTTACCGATTGTCTACTGCAAAGGGGAGCAAAAAGGGTGTATGCGGTTGACGTGGGCAAAGCCCAGATGGATTCGAGACTGAGGCAAGACCCTAGAGTAGTTTTGTATGAAGAGACAGACGCAAGAAACCTAACGCAGAAGCACGTACCGGAAAAGGTGGACTTGATAACCGTAGATGTATCTTTTATATCAGCTACCAAAATCCTACCAAGCGTTGTTAAATTTTTAAAGGACAGCGGTAAGATCTTAGTTTTGGTAAAACCTCAGTTTGAGCTAGAACCTAAAAAAGTACCTAAGGGCGTAGTAAGAAGGGATGAATACAAAGAAGAGGCTATTTATAAAGTCATAGAGAACTTGCATCATTTAGGCTTTAATGTAAAAGGTATCACAAAGGCAAAACCTAAAGGTAGCAGCGGGAATGAAGAATTCTTTATCCTCGCGGACAAGTGCGATGGTGAAGTTAATTTACAGGAGGCTGTAAAAAATGCCATTAAGCAAGCTGTTTGACGGTAATAGACTGAAAGGCATAGCTGGGTTATATCCCTTCACTGCAGAAAACCTTATGAGAATTGGTCTTGCGATGTGCACATATATAAAGATCGAAAGAGAAGTAGAAAAGCCCACCATGTCCGTTTGTACACTAGATTTTCTGACCGCATCCCTATCTGTTGGTTTTATGTCGGGTGGTGGTGATGTAGTCCTGGAAGATGAAGATGCGGATATTAGGGTGAGGGAGTCTTGCGATGCTGGGATATGTACACTACATTTTGACGGGTTAGACATCTTAGATATAAAGAAGATAGAATCTATGCTTTTTAGTAGGTATAATATCCCCAGGAGAACTGGAGAGGAAATTGGTAAGTTATGGATACAAGGGAGGAGGCGATAAGGCTAGGGAAAGAAGTTATAAAAGAGTTACTAGAGTTTGGAACCAGTCTCGATGAACATTACAGAAAGTTTAGAGAGTTAAGATTGCTTGAGGACAGCTTATCTTTTCAGTCTGCTTTACTTAACGTAGAACACGCTTTTTTTATGACCATAAACTCCATTAACGTATTGAAAGAGCAGATAAGATTGCTGGAAATTGCAGCTAAGAAAAAGGAGATTGAGTGATGGGGCTAACATTTTTAATCGTTGACAAGAAGAGAAAGTACACACCCGTTATAGGTGATATGTTGGACGTGACAGGTCATAAACTTCTAGTGGCACTAAATGAAGAAAGAGCTAAAGAGCTTATAAGGATGGTTCCTGTGGATATAATCCTTCTAGAGTACGAGGACCTGCCACTATGGTTGAATACGCTAGAAGATAGCAATTATGCATCACCAATTTTCTTTTTGGACAATTATGAGTACGCGGAGAATCTGTTAAGGTACGGTTTTACAGATGTGAACTTTGTAACACTACCGTTTAATCCTTTTGATCTGCTAACAAAGGCGATAGTCCTAAGTAAAGATGTTATATCAGTAGGTCTTATAAACACAGTCTTATATGCATTGCGAAGGAAGCTGTCTGTAAACCTAGTGCTCAATGGAATAAATCAATGCGTAATTAGTATAAAGAGCGGATTTGTGCGTGGGTACACATGTTCTGATGATGTCCTTAGGAAAAATATACTTAAAGGCGACATAAATATTGAATTTCTGCCTTATGAGGAAAAGACCGTGATCAATAGACCTTACAGAAATAACTTAGAGTTCTTCTCAAGCCTTATCCTTGCACAGGAGTGGGTTGCTAAAAAAAGAGTAGAGCACGTTGTCGAAGAAATCACAGCGCCTGTATCAAGGTTAGATTATTCCCAACCCATCGAGATATTTGAAAGTGCTTTTTGGATAGGATCTTTGAACAAGAAGGATATCCTACACGTTAATACGGTGCTCAGAATATACAAGAAGGAGAACGTAACTGTGCCCATACTCATAAATCCGGGATACAAAAAGGATTATGCGGACATTAGAAGCAAGATAGAACAGATCATTGGACCTATAGACAACCTAAAGGCTGTGGTAGTTATGGGCACTAAGCCTGAGGATTACATGAACGCTTACACCCTTATGCAGGCAAATTATAGACTTACGTTAATAACATCTATCCCTATTGCGTGGGAAATGAATACACTAGGCATTCCTATGAGTAGGATAAGGTTGATAGAGAGTTTTCCAGAAGGAAGGCTTAAGCTCGCTACAGGTGACACTTTGAGATTCATACATATGCCCTTCTCTACGGAAAAAGGTAGTTTTGGGATGTATGAAGAGGATACGAGAATCTTGTACACAGGGGATATGTTTAGCTCATACACTAGTGTAGAAGACTATTCGTTAGACTCAAATCCTAAAGTAGAAGACTTAATACTTTTTCATAAATTGAACTTACCAAGCAATCGTGTCGTAGAAGAAGTTCTTAGAAAATTAGAAACACTAGAAATAAGAGCTATTATACCCAGGTATGGGAATATTATATGGAACGTGGAACAGGTAAGAGACCTTTTAAGAAACCTAAAGGTAGGCCTGGATGCTGTAGGAGAACTAGAGGCTCATCACACATTAGAAACCGCAAAGGAGATTGTACAAGAGTGCAGAAAGCTGTTGACAGAAGAAGACTTTTTAACTTTTACAAAGCGTATAGGCAACTATGCTTACATAACGGACGAATTGGAAGACTTATACGTGGATGTCAAATACTTTCCCGCTATAGTATTCTCTACACTGGTATCTATGGATATAAGTGCGGATATAGTGCTTAGATTGTTAAAAATTTTACACGGTAAAAATTTACTAAACTTTACCATATGATGGGTTTACCTATACGTTCAAAGCGTGGATTTAACAAAGCTAGGAGTAATTGCCTTATACCGGTGAATATGGTCACGTTTGTACTCTCAAGCGGCGGTATATCACCCGAATAATATACGACGAAGGCTTTCCCTACTATGTTCTCTTTAGGAAGCAGACCCCAATACCTACTGTCCTCACTGTTGTCCCTATTATCACCGAGCACAAAGTAGTGTCCTTCTGGAATCTTTGTGGCAGGAACATCTCTCCTGGTTAGTATAGGGTCTTTGTATAGGGCTATTTTGTGCTTTACACCGTTGGGAAGGGTCTCTTCAAAGATAAACTTTGTAAATCCATCTTCTCTTTCTTCTCCGAGGAATCTTAGAGGAAGTTCTTCACCGTTTATGTAGACTCTATAATCCTTTATCTCCACTGTATCTCCGGGTACTGCAATGACCCTCTTAATAAAATCAATCCTTGGGTCTACTGGCCATTTAAATACGACAATATCCCCTCTTTGGACATCAGAGAATCTGTAAACTAGTTTGTTCACAAGTATAAAATCTCCGACAAGCAGTGTAGGTTTCATGGAACCAGATGGTATATTGTAAGCTTGCACTAGGAAAGCCCTTATTAACAAGACTATAACTACGACAACTATCAGCTCTGTGATCCACTTTTTTCCTTTCATACCGCTATTACAAAATTTTAACACACGCCTTCGCTCGATTTTATGATCCTGCTTGCATAAATCATGAGTAAGCGAGAAGGCTTGTGTATTCAATGACGGACAAATCCGATTTTCTATATGATAGATTTCCTGTAATGTAGCCAAGCAACTAGTAACCACATCGCTATAAATATGTATGGCTTGCCTCTTTCCAGTTTTATTTTTATCAGACCTTGTTGTATAAAATAGACATATCAAGACTAGGATAAAGGATTATAGCATTTCTGGTGCTAAGGAGGAATCTTGCCACGTAGCTAGACTGCTATTAGAGAGTAGCAGGACAAGTGGCTTTATTGCACAAATCACAAGAAAGGCAAAATACCAAAAAATCAACGGTGCTAAGGTCCTACTCTACCTTTTTGGCAATATAGTCAGAGAGTTAAGCCCTTCTTTTATCACGTTTTTCGGAGAATCAGATTGTAAGATGGACTCTTTGGACAAGGGCTTTGTTATACTCTTTTCAATTTCTGATACGGTAGGTGGTTTTTAGTCCTCTTTCTTTTTATAGTCCTTTAGGATTATTACATTCTACCCTTGTAGCTTATCTATTCAACAAGGCTTTTTTGCATAAATCAAAGGAGTGGCTACCTTGCTAAACAAGGTCAGTCTTTATCTCGATGCTATTTAGCGGCAATTTTAGTTTTAACCACATCTCGAAATTCCCCCTCGTTACCAAAACCGCTAAACTCCTTCACTTTATCATGGTGTGTTTATTTATACAACAAAGTCTCTTCTCTGGTAAGAAAGTATCACAG
>OFGS01000206.1_pt1 | contig 13954 bp, 12 predicted proteins | sample 1521851 | NCBI WGS metagenome assembly OFGS01 (sample SAMEA3142070, study PRJEB24117) | hot springs metagenome
GTCCAGTTCCACGTTCCTTCCTATGTGATAATCAGTTATCACTCCCTCACCGTAATCTGTATAGATGCCCTTTTCCCTGTCAAACTCGTACCTACACTCTTGTGTTTCGCACACGGGAAGGCTTATTATGGCTTTTGCCTTTCCACTTCCCAGATAACCTATGGCGGAAAGCTTGTAAAGCATATCCTCGCTAACAAGCACGTAAGTGTATGGGTACACTCGATCGGGCGCTTCCATATCCTTTAAAAGCTGGAAAAAGTCCTTGCCCTGTCCAAGCTTTGTGGAGAAGGACAAAAGGGCAGGTGGAGAGGATACCAAGGATATGTACCTTCTTGCAGATTCTGGTTCGGAAAGCAGCGCATGGGCTACGATGGGTGTTTTAAGCTTGTGTTGCGTGCCACCGTCGTGGAAGGTCGGTCTTTTAGACAGGTACTGCAAGGCATAGCCCCAGTCCCACCAGGTGAAAATAACTGCATGCTTTGGTAGTATCTGGGAAAGGTTTTTAAAATCCTTCTGAATCTTTGTATCTAAGAAGATCGTGGGTGGCCTTGTCAGCATGTTCAGCACGGGAACGGAGAGCAAGGGGATAAGGTAAAGCAAAACTGTCAAGACTCTGTAAGAAGGACCTGTCCTTAAAAAGCCTTTAACAAAAGAAAGTCCGCCGTGCATCAAAAACCCAAGCCCAACACCTAAAAGTGGTCCCAAAAAGATGTAAAGTCTAACCTTGCCCGTTTTGTAAGCCAAAAGGGACAAAGCTAAGAAGGTAAACAAAGAGATGGCAAGCATGGGAAATCTAAAAAGGCAAAGGACAAGACCCACAATCGAAACATAAAACACCCACTTAACCGCGTAAAAAAGATACCAAGAGCTCCAAAAGCTTACCTTTGACTGTTCCCCTATGGTCTTAAAAACATCTGGAACGCCGGTACGTGGTGAACCTTCCATAACGTAGATAAAAAACCTGCTAAAAAAGCCAAGCAAAGACCCTGTGAACAAAAGCTCAACGCTCAAGACAAGAATAACAAAAGAAGAAAGCAAGTAAAACACCCTTTTGTCCCTCTTGAGGGCAAAGAAAAACAAAAAGGGCAAGTAAGTTGACACTATAAGCTCCACATGGTAGTACCACAGAAAGAAAAGCCAGGAGCTCAAAAAAGCGTAAAATAAATAAACCTTCCTGTCCTTTTCGTAGTACATGTACAGAAAAAGGGCCACTGTAGCGGGAAAAAAGAGGTTTAAGGCCTCGGTGTCCATAAACAGGGGAAGGGTTCTATCCACGTAAACAGGCGAACTACTTCCCAAAAGAGAGCCCGCAAAGGCTATCAAAGGGCTTTTGGTGATCTTGTAGACAAGAACGTAAAGGGGCACAGCCACCAAAGAAGAAAGCACAGGGTGCAAAAAAAGGTCTAAGTACTCTATGGGCACACCTGTGAGCTTGTAAAGGAAAGCATAAAAGACGCTTATGAGAGGCATCTGGTGATAAACACCCTCTGGAAAGTACCTTAAAGCATCAAAAAGGGAAAAATCACCTTGAGCTATCTCGTAAGCGTAGCGTACAAATAAAAAACCATCTGGATTTTGCAAAGAAGGAACGCCATCCAAAAACAGCCTATCCCTGTGTTTAAAGTACTGCCATACCTGAGCGTACCTTACAAGCAGGCTGAGCGCAAAAACAATAACGATATGAAGTATCACTCCACTCTACACCTAAAGGGCTTTTGCGTAACCTCGCAGACGACCTTTACCTGTTGGTTTCCGTTCAGGTTTCCTTCTACCTTCCCAGCTGTTAGCTCTCCGTTGGAATTACAAGCAGGGTCTTCAACGATTTCCAAGTTAACCATGCCAGCGGATACGTTGGTGGATGACTTGCAGTTGTGAAAACTGCTGTTGTTTAGGACGTTGCTGTAGACTTCAGTACCGCTCGCAGGGTTGTTTACCGAACAGTGACTTGCTATATCCGCCATGCACGCACGGGCTATAGGAAGAACGTAGGATGAAACCAAAGCCCTCTGCCTGTGGTTTAGGTAGCTGGACATCGCCAAGGATGAAAGGATGGCTACTATGGCCATGACCACCAAAAGCTCTACCAGCGTAAAAGCTTTTTGCCTCTCCCCAAACACCAAACCCTCCAAAGAATAAAGGGGGCAAAAGCCCCCGGTAGTGTAAAAGGGATTACTGAGACTCACTTAACGGTGCATCTCACGCTTGCGTTTTGGTAAGTGCATTCTGCTATATAACCAGAAGAAGTACTTAGGTTTGCTGTCACGGTGGCGTTCTGTGGCGGTTGTCCATCGTCAGTGCAGTTTCCCGGTAAATTAGTGAAACTAAGTGTAACGTTTCCACCCGCTGTTTGTACGGATGTGTTTCTGCAGTTGGCTAGGTTGCTCGTGTTCACCTGCTGGTTAGGATTTTCCCCACAAAAGGCTGCTATGTCCAACATGCACGCCCTTGCTATGGGTTCTGCGTAGGAGGATACCCTTGCCTTTCTTTGGTATGCTAGGTACTGGGGTATTGCCAAGGATGCCAGTATGGCTATGATGGCTATGACTACCAAGAGCTCGATCAAGGTAAAACCCTTGTTGAGCTTTAGCGCCCTTTGCGTTGCTTGCGCTACTTGCTCCATGACCAAACCTCCCATAAGTTTTTCCTCCGCCGTGGCGCCACACGAAGGTTAAGATAACTGTAATCCTCTTCTTTTCTTTAGTCAAGTATTTTCACGAAAACTTCACGACCTTCACCTGCAGGGCAAGGGCTACCGAAAGGGAAAAAAGCACAAGCCCCAAAAGTTTTAAAAGAACCCCTCCAGACAGAAGGTAAAGGGCTATCAGGGGAACGGAAAAGGATAAAAGGGCGGTCTGCAGGTTCTTTTTTTCATCGAAAAAAGAAAGACCTAGCGCATAAAACACCAAGACCCTCTTCTTGAAAAAAACAAGAGAGTAAAAGTAAAGAAGGATGAAGATGAAGCTTGAAAGGTGTATCACTACCTCCACGCTCCTTGGGGAGCTAAAAAGACCGTTCACAAAGGCGTAAAAATCCTGAGATAAAAAGGAAAGCTTTAGGATGTTAAAAACTATGGCGTTTTCCAAAATGAGAGCAAAAATTAAGACCGGCTGGTATGGGAAATCTATCCCTTTCTCTTCCAATATCTCTACACTACAAACTCCCTCTAAATTCTTTCTCAACCTCTCTAATTTATCGCTCTCTAAAGAAAGCTCTACCGCGTCCTTGCCACTTTTTAGCTGTTTTAGCACCTGAGAGAGGGAAACACCCTCTTCCCCGAGCGTGTACAAAAACTTATCCATATCCTTTATGTCCTTAAACAGGACTTTTTTCATCTGGAGATAACTATGGGCGTGATGAACACAAGGAGCTCCTTGTCTTGGGAGGAGATAGTTTCTTGACCCAGTAGCCACTTTAGCAAGGGCACTCTTGCCACACCTGGCAAGCCTTCGTTGGTGTTCGTCCTGTTAGAGTCCACTATCCCACCTATTACCACAGTCTGTCCATCCTCTACGATGAGCTTGGTGGAAACTTCACTTTTGGATAGCGGTGGCTCTTGAGCTAGGCTAACTGGTAAATCCCTCTTTATGTTTATGTCCAGAAGGACTCTTCCGTCGGGGGATACGATAGGCGTCACATCAAGCTGAAGCACAACCTCTTTAAACTGTATGGTGGGGATCGCAGTTCCTCCTCCACCAACTGCGCTAGTTCTGTAGGGTATTTCAAGACCCTGTTTTATGGTTGCCTTTTGCCCGTTTATGGTGGTTATGGAGGGTTTAGCCAGGTTTCTAACAAGGTTTACACGTTCGTAAGCGGCTAACCTGATGTTCAAAGCGTTGAGCACTCCTTTTTGATAGGAGAAGACGGCGATACTTCCGGGTGTTGGAGATGGACCTGGGTTAAACCACCAAGGGGGCAGAGGACCAACGCCCACGTTGGAGCCTATCCCTCCCTGCCATACTTCTGGAACTCTAGCGTTGGATATGTTTAGGTTGAAGCTAATACCCAGCTGTCGTGTAACTTCCTTGTTTGCTTCCACTATACGTGCCTCTATCAGAACCCTTATGGGAGCATCGCTTATGTATTCAGAAAAACGCTCCCTTATCTTATCTATAACCTCTGGGAAATCCGTAATCATAACGGCGTTAAACTCCCTAAGTATGGGCGTTTGAACTTGCGTAGCTTGTTGTTGTGCCATTTGTTGTTGCCCTGTGGGTTGTGCCTGTTGCTGGACAAAGGCTCCTCCGCTTAGAATTACACCAGCTTCAGATCTCAATGGTTCTATAAGCCTTATAAACTCTTCTGGACTTATGTACCTCAGGTAGAATATCTTGGTTATCGGTCTTCTTTCCTTTGGTCTATCTGTTAGAAAATTGCTAAAGAGTTTTTCGTAGCTCTTTAGTTTTTCTGGAGTGTCTGTAATCACTAGAGCGTTAAAACCATCAACTCTGGTTATAACGGTATCAGGAGTTTTGTATCTGTTTAAAATGCTCAGCGCCTCATCCAGGCTTATGTTCTTTAGATAAAACACCTTTGTTTCCCTTTCCACCACTTGAGTTGGGGCTACTCTTTCCACAAAGGTCTTAAAGTCTTTGATTATAGGATCTAGTTTCTTTATGCTTTCTTCTTCGTCCCTTATGTAAATAGTTCCCAGTGTCTTATCGATAACGATCTCCGCGGATGGTGTTAACCTTGTCTTTAGAGAGTTCACCAATTGATTAGCCTGAGCGTCTGTCAAACCCGCTGTTGAGATGGTTATTTCACCCGCTCTCGTTATCTTGTAGACCTTTGTATCTACAGGAACCGCTATCAGCTTGTATTCCTTAAGTATGATATTCATAACTTCTTGGACACGTATAGGTCTGTATACGCTTATGCTTACGGTTTTTTGCAGGTCCTGAGAGATGTTAGGGTCAAACATCACACTCATACCGGAAACTTGAGAGATAGCCTTAAGAATTGTTTCGAGTTTTGTGTTTTCAAAACGCATCTCTTTGACAACTTGGGCTTTGCTAGTTCCCAAAAAAAGAAGAAGGAACGTTATTAATACGCTTATCTTCTTCATTTTTTACCCTCATCTTCCGTCTTTCGTAAGAACATGTTTGGGCTTTTCTCCGTTTTAACCACCCTTACAGAACCGTCTTTCTCTTCCACTACTAGATAATTCTCCACCTTACCCCCTTTCTCCAGTACTATGTAGCCTACTACACCTTCCAGGCTTTGAAAGGGTTCACGTGCAAAGGTATACACAAAGGACAACAAAACTGTAAAAATCACGTATAACATTAACCTTCCTCCTTTTTCATAACAACAACGATGTTTAGCGTAGCATTGATGAGATTTTTCTCCGCATTTGTTATTGAGATGCTAGTGGGATAAGACACAAGCCCACCTTTACGTAGGTCCTCTATAAAGGATGTCAACCCTCTATAGCTACCTTTCAAACTCATCGTTGTTTCTACTTTGTAATATTCTACACCCTCCAAAGATTGTGTCTTCTGAGCTTGCTGTGGCTGTTGCTGTTGAACCTGTTGTTGAACCTCTTTCACAAATTTCTTATCGCCTGCAGTTTCTAAGACGTATCGAGTTTGCTGTGGCTCCCTAAACTGCAAGCTAAGGACCTTGACCCCATTCTTGCCAGCTAGACTTATCAGTGTTTTAATAACGTTTCCCATGTCTTTTTTTGTTGGTATAGCCCCTACCAAGAGGGTCAATTCGGATTCTTTTGTTATGAGTTCTTGTTTCAACTTTTCTTCCTGCTGCCTTAAGCTCTCTATTACCTTTGGATCCATGCTAGCTTTTATATTTTTTATGGACAATTCTTCACTTGCCTTTTCAGCTTCAAGTTTAGAGATCTCTTCCCTAGCTTTGGATATAAAGAATGTCCAGGAGTATACCACCAGGGCAATGGGTATCCCTAAAAAGAGTACGTATCTTTGCCATGCGGGCAGTTGTTGCAACTGCTGTATTAACTTCCCAATAACCACCTCCCTATGGACTCCTTTCCAAGCTAAGCTTGGCAAAATAGTACTCAAAGCCGTGTTGTCCTACCTTCCTCTCTACGTTGCTTACAAGAACCTTGGATGATGTGCCTTTAACCGCTTCTCCATAACGACTTATACTTTGCGCATCCAAAGAGCTAAGCTCCATGTCTACAACAATCCCACCAGATTGAAGATCAATCGTCTGTTTGTAGCTTGAGATCCATGTATCGCTTGGAAGCTTAAGGGTATAGGTATAAAGAGAGCTGTTAAATGATGAATAGTGTTCTTTTAAACCTAAGAGTATATCCTTACTCTTATCTATATCCGCAATTCTGTCTTGGATCGTTTTAACCCTTTCCTCCAATGCCTTCTTTTCATCCAAAAACTTCTTATGTTTGGCTTCCAACTGTGCCCTCTGACTTTTTAGTTCTTCCACCTCCCTAGAAAGATCGTTCCTTTTGCTGGAGAGAGAAAGGTAGTATAAACCGCTGGCAACCACTCCCATCCATAAGACCACTGATGTGTAATAAATACCCTTGTCTAACTTAACCAGATCTTCTAGTTTGACCTTGCGTAAAGCGCTTATGTCTATCTTTGGCGCTAATAGAGGTCTTTTTCCCCTTTCCTCCTTCATAAGATTGATTTTTATCATCCTTCCATACCCCTTATTGATAGTATATACGGAATTGTAAAACCTGGTTTAATATCGGGCAAATCTAAAAGACCTATTATGGGTAGGTTCTCCATCGCCAGGTCTAGCAAAGTCTGTTCTTCAAGAATGGGTCCAGCCAGATAGAGGTTTGGGCTATCGCTGATCACTATCTGGTTCCTTACCTCAGCAAAAAAGTTCTCTATTATGTCTACATCGCCAGTGTTTAGGTAAGTATCAAAGTCAAGACGTGTAGAAGAGTAGACTATCGAAGCATAAGAGTAGCTAGTCAACGTAAAATAATCGTAATCAACGTAAAGGATAGAAAAGGGTATAGGAAACTTTTCCCTTATGCCGTAGTTTATGATGGATACGACTTCATAATCCAAGATCTTTAGCTTCATACCAGCGGATTCTATAAGCCTTTTTAGATTTTCAACGGACTCTTTTCTAGCAAAAACCACTACAACGCCAACGCTTTTATCCTCTCCTCTATCTCTGAGTATGTAGTAGTCGTAAAGAGTTTCTTCTTTTACCATAGATTGTTCTCTCTTGATTGCCCAGTCTATGGAGCTTATCAGATCCTTTTGGCTCAAGGTAGCGGGGTATTTGTAGTATTTCAGCAAGCCATCGGTCACATGAAGCGCAGATATAACCTCTTTACCTTTAAGACCGTACTTTTCCACGTAGCCTTTGAGTATTTCTATCCTTTCGTTTATATCTTTCTCGCTCCAGATGTGGGCAACAGGTTCAAATGTAGGTTGTAACCTATCGTTGAGCTCTAAAATCCTTAGAGTTCTATCTGTTATGTAAACGGATAAGCCGGTCTTTGCACGTTTCTTAACTGCAAAGGGTATTTTTATTCTCGGAATAGTAAACCTCACTTTGCAACCCTCTTTTTACTCTCCTCCTCTGAAATTACCAATGTGGTCTTTATCACCGAGTCTGGATTGAGTGAGATGCTGTCTATGCCCTCCTCCACGAGGAAAGCTGCGAACTCCGGAAAATCTGAAGGTCCCTGCCCACATATCCCTACCTTTTTACCGTACTCCTTCGCGGTAGCTATTAGGCTGGATATAAGTCTCTTTACCGCATCATTCCTCTCATCGTAGAGATGTGCTACAAGTCCAGAGTCCCTATCAAGTCCAAGGGTTAGCTGTGTAAGATCGTTAGAACCGATGGAAAAACCGTCGAATATCTGGGCAAACTTGTCCGCAAGGATCACGTTGCTAGGTAGTTCAGCCATCACGTACACCTCTAATCCGTTTTCTCCCCTTTTTAATCCATACCCTTCCATGACTTTTAAAACCCTCTCTCCCTCTTCTGGTGTTCTACAAAACGGTATCATAACCTTTAGGTTTGTCAAACCCATCTTGTTCCTTACCCTTAAAATAGCTTGACACTCAAGACCAAAGGCGGCTTTGTAGGTGTCCGAGTAATACCTTGAGGCACCACGCCATCCAAGCATAGGGTTTTCTTCCTCTGGCTCAAAGAGCTCACCACCCACAAGACCACGATACTCGTTAGACTTAAAGTCAGAAAACCTAACGATAACGGGGTTTGGATAAAAAGCTGCGGCTATCTTGGCTATGCCGTAAGACAGTTTCTTTACAAAGTACTGGGCTTTGTCCTCATAACCAAAGGTTAAGCTTTCTATCTCTTCCACTATCCTCTTTAGGTTCACCAATTTTTTATCCCTTCCTTTGGCGAGCTTTTCCCTTAGCCCTTCGGGAGAGTGATTGTACACAGCGGACATAAGCACAACGCCCTTTTCATCCATCAACCTCTCTTGAAGGAGCCTTTCGTAAAGTTCTTTTATCTCTCTGTAGTGGAGAAGTGCTAAGGGATGAACCTTTATGTAATTGGCTATGATAAACTCTTCACGTGCAAGTCCCACACCGTCGTTGGGTATAAAGGAGTACTTGAAGGCGGATTCTGGATTTCCTATGTTCATCATAACCTTCGTTTGGGGTCTTGGCATCTCGCTCAGGTTTATCTCTTCTACTTCGTAAGGTATGTAGCCCTCGTAAACATAGCCTACCTCACCCTCCGCACACGACAGTGTAACTTCCATTCCGTTTTTTAGCACCTCAGTTGCTTTATGTGTACCCACTATAGCGGGTATTCCAAGCTCCCTTGCTACGATGGCCGCGTGGGCTGTCCTGCCACCTCTGTTGGTTATTATTGCGGACGCTTTTTTCATTATGGGCTCCCAGTCTGGGTCCGTGATGTCTGTGACCAGTATCTCACCCTCTTGGAAGCTTACCGCATCCTTAAGATCGTGTATGACCCTAACCCTTCCGTGGGCTATCTTATCCCCTACCGCTATGCCGTACAGGATGCGTTTCTTAGCTCTTTCTTCTACACCTACGCTGAATTTGTACACCTTTAAAAGGTTGTTTTCTCTTCTTGAGTGTACCGTTTCCGGTCTTGCTTGAACTATGAAGAGCTCATTGAGCGTCCCGTCTTTTGCCCACTCTATGTCCATCGGTGTCCACCTACCGTTCTTTTTTGAGTAGTAGTCTTCTATCAAAACAGCCCAACGAGCAAGCTTTAGTATTTCCTCGTCCGTTAGTGCAAACTGCTTTTGTTCCGATACCGGTACGTTTACGAGCTTCGTTCTCTCGTTTCCTGTTCCGTATATGAGTTTTCTATCCTTCCTACCGAGTTTCTTCTCTATTATGGCGGAGTGTCCAGCTTGCAGTGTAGGTTTAAACACCATGTACTCATCGGGCGTTACAGCTCCTTGCACCAAAAGCTCTCCAAGACCGTAAGTTGCGTTTATAACCACAACATCTTTAAAACCCGATTCTGTATCCAGCGTAAACATGACACCCGATGCGCCCATATCGGACCTTACCATTTTCTGAACACCCATAGCTATACCCACCTTAAAGTGGTCAAAGCCAAAGGACTCTCTGTAGGATATGGCTCTGTCTGTGAAAAGGGACGCAAATCCACTCTTGATTGCGGTAAGGACGTTTTCCGCTCCCACTACGTTTAGGTAAGTATCCTGTTGACCCGCAAAGGATGCATGAGGCAAGTCTTCAGCCGTGGCGGATGATCTTACCGCTACGTCCACCGCAAAGGACCCGTATCTGTCAGAAAGCCTTTGGTAGTACTCTTTTATACCGCTTTCTATCTCCTCTGGAAATTCTCCTCCTTTTATCAGTTCTCTGACTTCGTAGGCCCTTCTTGCCAAGTCTTCCACGTTCTTTGGATCAAGTCCTGAAAGAATATCCTTTATTCTTTTTTCTAGATTGTTGTATCTTATGAACTCGTAATACACCTTTGAGGAGACCACAAAGCCGTAAGGGACGTTCACACCCAAGCTTGAAAGGTTCCTTATCATTTCCCCGAGGGATGCGTTCTTACCTCCAACGAGCCCTATATCCTCCATACCCACCTCATCAAGCCAAACCAAATACCTATCTACCATCCATAAACCTCCTTGTTTTATTCGTTGTATACAATTTTGCTAAGGTCTGCGTATTGGTTAAACAGTTTCTTTATCCTAGCCAGAAGGGATAGTCTGTTGTTTCTTACACTTTCATCCCTGTCCATCACAAGGACCTTGTCGAAAAATTCATCTATGCTCTCTTTAAGAGAGTACAGGTCTATGATATCTGTGCAACAATTTTCCAGCGCCTTTACCTTCTTCCACAGGTTGAGTTCTGCCTCTTCTCTCATGAGCTCCTCCCTTACCTCTGCGCTTTCATGACCTTTGGGGAGTATTTTAACCACCCTCTTGTAGCCTTGTACTATACCTTTAAATTTCTCCTCTTCTTTTAGATGTGCAAGCCTCTTTACTAAGCTTATGCACCGGAAAGGTCTTTGTGGACTGCAAACTTCTAAAACCGCATCCACAACGTCGTAAGGATAAGTTTCTAGGTATGCCCTTATGCGACCTTTGAGAAAGTCTATAAGGTCTTGAGGTATGCTTTCAAAAAGCTTGGATATGTCTACGTCCCAAGCACTTTCTTCTAGTATGGACAGGACGCCGTAAGCTGACCTTCTAAGACCGTATGGGTCCGAGCTCCCCTTTGGGATCTCACCAACACCTATCAGAGTGTGTATGTTGTCAAGCTTTTCCGCAAGGGAAAGTATCTTACCTATCTTCGTCTTAGGCAAGTCGTCTGTGGTAGACCTAGGCATGTACTGTTCAAGCAAAGAAACAGCTACCTCTTCGTCCTCACCCTGCAGTTTGGAATACACATAACCCATATAACCTTGTAGCTCATCGTACTCCCTCACCATATTGGTAAGAAGGTCTGCCTTAGATAGGTAAGCAGCCCTTTTTGCCTTCTCCTTTGTTTCTCTATCAAAGCCAAGCTGATCCACCAGTTTCTCTACAAGCAAAACAAGCCTGTTAGTCTTGTCAAGCATGCTACCAGCCTTTGGATGGAAGAGCACTCCTGAGAGCCTTGGAACAAGGTCTTCTAACTTGGTCTTTAGGTCCTCCTTGTAGAAAAAGAGGGCGTCTTCCAGGCGTGCCTTTATGACCTTTTCGTAACCCCTAACTATCCTGTTATCCTTCGGTAGGTTGTTGCTTACCGCTATAAAGTAAGGCAAGAGCCCCTTTTCCCCTCTAACACAGAAGAACCTTTGGTGGTGGGCAAGCACGGTGATTATGACCCTTTCAGGGAGCGTCAAAAAGCGCTCTGGGAGTTTTCCTACCACCACAAAGGGAAACTCTACTAGGTTAGCCACCTCTTGGTAAAGACCTTCTGGTGACTCTGGCTTGCCACCACATTCGCGCGCCTTCTCCTCCACCTGAGATTTTATCAAGCTGAGTCTTTCCTCGTAGTCCACCAGAACGTATGCTTTTCTTAACACCTCCTTGTAATCCTTCGGGCTCTGTATCTGTATGTACCCTTGGGATAAAAACCTGTGCCCTAAGGTCCTTGCGTTGGCGGTTAGGTCTCCAAACCTCAAGGGGAAAACTTCCCCGTTGTAGATGGCGCATATGTTCCTGATGGGTCTCGAAAACCTTATCCTTTGACTTGAAGTCCATCGCATGCTCTTGGGAATAGGTGCGTTTAACAGGATGTCCTCAAAGCTTTCCATAAGGATCTGCGTTGGTTTTTTTGTCATAGAGACTTTCTTTATGGCTATGTAAGTGCCGCCCTTGTTTTCCACCTCCAGGACATCTTCAAGGCTTGCGGAGTTTTTTGATAAAAAGCCAAGGAGAGCCTGCGTTGGTTTTTCTTCTTTGTCGAAGCATACTTCCTTTGGTGGTCCAATTATCACCTCTTCCTTTCGTTGACTTTCGTCCTCGAAGTCTTCACAGATAAGCGCCAAACGCCTAGGAGTGCCATAAAAGTGAGCCTTCCTGGGTCTTAGTACTTTGGATACCTCTTCCTTTAGGTAATCTCCCACCGAGAGTATCACGTTGGCGGGAAGCTCTTCTGTTAAAAGCTCTATCAGCAGGGTGTTCATCTTTGGCTCCTTACCAAGATAAGGGCTTCAGATAGGTTTTTGTAATAGCTGTCCCCTTTTGAAGATTTAGCGACCTGGTTTAGTACCTGCATGGCTTGGTCTGTTTTTCCCATGGAGTTTAGAATTTGAGCCTTGAGCAAAAGGGCGGACAGGTAGTTAGGGCTTTCCTCCCTTACCTTTTCAAGCTGTTTTATGGCTTCATCCTTTTCTCCAAACCTGTAGAGCTCATAGGCGTATCTCTCCACGTAAATAGCCTTTAGGTCTTTATCCTTTAGAGAATCTACGAGCTCCTTCAAGAGTTTTCTGTTGTCCTGGTCCTCTTTCAGGTAGACCTCGTAGGATATAGCCAAGGGTTTGTAGGTTTTGCTCTTTTTGAGTTCTTCTATGATGCTTGTTGCTCTTTGCTTGTTGCCAGCCTCTATGGCTTTTCTTAGTTCAAACTCCTTTTGAGAATCTTGAGATCTTTTCCTTTCTGTGTAGTAGTTCCATGCGGTTATGAGTGCTGCTACCAGGATGAATATGCCCACAAGGTTTGCCACAAAAAAGATCTTTTCTTTCATCTAAAAAAATTATACTTTAGACTTTATGTCCAAAAGCAGGGCACTGGCTACAAACACGGAAGAAAAGGTTCCCACTATCACACCTATCACGAAGGCGAACATTATGTTGGAAAGGGCAGGACCTCCTAACAGAAACAGGCTTAGGGATACTACGAATGTGGTCAGGGACGTCATTATGGTTCTGGATAAGGTTTGATTTATGGACAGGTTTATAACCTCGTAGAGGGTAGAGCCTCTCTTTATCCTAAGGTTCTCCCTGATCCTGTCAAATACCACCACGGTATCCGCCACAGAGTAGCCCGCTACGATAAGAAGAGCCGCAACCACGTCTAAGTTCACTTCTCTCTGCGTGATAGAGTAAGCACCAAGCACTATCAAGATGTCGTGAAAGAGAGCTGCTATGGCGCTAAAAGCCCATATAGGCTCAAACCTGTAGCCAAGGTATACAAGGATGCCAAGTAGCGCCACAAGCATAGCCCAAACAGCCTTCTGACGAAGCTCCTTACTCACCACTCCACCTATACTTTCGCTTCTGATGAGCTCATAATTCCCAAGATCTTTGAGAGCTTCTAAGACCTTTGTGTAATCCTCCCCTGCCTTTAACTTTATGATAGTAGAGCCTTCCGCAGTTTCCTGAACTTGAAAGCTAAGACCTCTTTCTTCCAAAGACCTTCTGAGTGTACCTATCTCTACGGGCTTTTCGAATTTCACTTCTATAACCGTCCCTCCCGTAAAGTCAAGACCGAGATTCAATCCCCTGAAAAAGGCAAGGGATAAAAGGCTTAAAATCAACAGTGCAAGAGAGAGAAGGTAGGCATATACCCTTAAAGACATAAAGTTTATGTTGGTTTTCATCCGTATAGATTATAAACCGAGAAACTTAGCAACCTTTTGAGAGACCTTGTAAGAGCTCCTTATGCAGTCTGCTACGGATACACCATAAAGGTAATTACCCGTAAGGAAAAGACCGGGGTTTTCCTTCTCTATGGTTTCCGCTAAGCTTAAATATTTACCGTAGCCCATGTTGTACTGGGGAATCCCCCTTTTCCACCTTGTTATGTTTATGACGCTTGCATCTACCCGTAGACACTCCTTTAACTCCTTCTCTACAATACTTGCCACTACATCATCTGGGTAGTCCACAACCTCTGTATCCGTAGCACCACCCAGATAAACGGTCAAAAGCTCCCAACCGTCTGGGCTTCTGTTTGGGAAAAGCTTAGAAGAAAATAGGACACCGAGCATCCTCTTTTTTTCCACTCTCGGCACAAGCATACCAAAACCATCGGGAAAACTATCCTTTGTTTTGGCATGCACCACCAGTA
>OFGS01000207.1_pt1 | contig 13931 bp, 16 predicted proteins | sample 1521851 | NCBI WGS metagenome assembly OFGS01 (sample SAMEA3142070, study PRJEB24117) | hot springs metagenome
GGGATTAACCCCGACCGTGGAGTCTCAACCCCACATCCCCTCACGGTTTTCCCGTAAGGGTTTAGTTTGGGCTATTCCCCCTTTCGGTCGCCCCTACTCAGGGGATCTCGTTTGATTTCTCTTCCTCCCCCTACTAAGATGTTTCCGTTCGGGGGGTTCCCGCCCGGGTAACCCCGGGCACCACGGGTTATACCCGTGGTTGGAAGTCCTATTCGGCGATCCCGGGTTCAACGACTGCTTGCGTCTACCCCGGGCTTATCGCAGCTTACCACGGCCTTCCTCGGCGCTCGAGCCGAGCCATCCACCGAGCGGCTTACGTGCCATGGTTCCTGGAGCGGGGATAAAGCCCCCTGGATCTGATTTATACCTTGACACAGCTCCTCTACAATGCTCATCTCTGATCGCATCTTTGCATAGAGCATTAAGTGCTCTATGCTGCATCCGGGAAATAGAGGTAAACTCGATGCACTAACTAACCTAACCCCAAACCCACCACGGCCTTATTCACAAGAGGTGATCCAGCCGTACCTTCCGGTACGGCTACCTTGTTACGACTTCTCCCCCCTTAAGAGAGGGGAGTTTGAACTGATCGGAGAACCGACCAGCCCTCACTCCCCTCTCTCTCGGGTGGAGCGACGGGCGGTGTGTACAAGGAGCAGGGACGTATTCACCGCGCGCTGTTGACACGCGGTTACTAGGGATTCCTCGTTCACGAGGGCGAGTTACAGCCCTCGATCCCAACTGCGGCGGGGTTTGAGGGATTACCTTCCCCTTTCGGGGTCGGATCCCATTGTCCCCGCCATTGTAGCCCGCGTGTAGCCCGGGGGATTCGGGGCATGCTGACCTGCCGTGGCCCCCTCCTTCCTCCGTCTTAAACGACGGCAGTCCTCCCAGTGTGCTCCCAGCCCAGAGGCTGGGATAGCAACTGGGAGTGGGGGTCTCGCTCGTTGCCGGACTTAACCGAACATCTCACGACACGAGCTGACGACGGCCATGCCCCTCCTCTCAGCGCGGCGGGTAAGGCCTTTAACCTGACCGTCATCCTGCTGTCTCCCCCGGTAAGATTCCCGGCGTTGACTCCAATTAAACCGCAGGCTCCACCCCTTGTGGTGCTCCCCCGTCAATTCCTTTGAGTTTCAGCCTTGCGGCCGTACTCCCCAGGCGGCGGGCTTAACGGCTTCCCTGCGGCACTAGATGGGCTCTAAGCCCATCTAACACCTAGCCCGCATCGTTTACAGCCGGGACTACCCGGGTATCTAATCCGGTTTGCTCCCCCGGCTTTCGCCCCTCACCGTCGGGCACGTTCCAGCCGAGCGCCTTCGCCACGGGTGGTCCTCTCGGGATTAACGGATTTTGCCCCTACCCCGAGAGTACCCTCGGCCTCTCCCGTCCCCTAGCCCAGCAGTATCTCCCCCAATCCTCGAGTTAAGCCCGAGGATTTAAGGGGAGACTTGCTGGGCCGGCTACGGGCGCTTTAGGCCCAATAATCACCCCGACCACTCGCGGGGCCGGTATTACCGCGGCGGCTGACACCGGACTTGCCCCCCGCTTACTACCCCCGCTTATTTACAGCGGGGAACAGTCCCCTTAACGGGGACACTCGGGGTAACCCCGTCGCGGTTGCCCGCATTGCGGAGGTTTCGCGCCTGGTGCGCCCCGTAGGGCCTGGGCCCTTGTCTCAGTGCCCATCTGGGGGCTCCCGCTCTCACGGCCCCCACCCGTCTTAGGCTTGGCGGGCCGTTACCCCGCCAACTACCTGATAGGCCGCAGCCCCATCCTCTGGCGGTAGAATAGTGATCCTATTCTACCCTTTCGGGGAGAAACCCTTCCAGGCCTTCTCCCCTATGGGGGATTAGCACCAGTTTCCCGGTGTTATCCCCCTCCAGAGGGTAGGTTAGCCACGTGTTACTCAGCCGTCCGCCACGCCCGCAGTAGCGGGCGTACGACTCCCATGGCTTAGCCTCACCCCGATAGCAGTCGGGGCCGGCAGGATCAACCGGAGTTACGGCCGCAGAGTGGTGGGTTTGGGGTTTTTAAGGCTAGTGCATCGAGTCTACCCCCGTCAGATTCGAGGTTAGGGGGGTAAATCCCCCCTACTTCTCGAATCTCCATTTATTCTCGATAAATGTCTGTAATTTTATTCTTGTGTTAAGGGTTTAAATACCTTACGGTTTAATCCTAGGAGTTATGTACCCGCGGCCGGAGACCAGCTTTTCATACACCGGGCTTAGCCCGGAGTCTAAGCGATGCCGCCGCCGGGGGCCGCGGGCTATTATAAATTATTGTATTTAGTTCTTAATAGCTTTTAAAACCACTGGTATATCGTTAAGTGTCTTTACTACTAGCATAGGTTTACATTCACGTAGTTTAAGGGGTTTTCTCTCTAATAGTATAAAGTCTACGCTGGCTTTCATAGCAGCTATACAATCTACTTCTCTATCACCGATATAAACAGCATGTCCTGCTAAAACACCGGTTTCTTCGAGAACTCTTAAAATAGTGTCTGGTTCAGGTTTACCCCTAACACCCGGTTTAACACCAGAAATCGCCTGAAAAAACCCCAATACACCTAGATAATCTAGGAATTCACGTATCCTCTCCTCAATACTGGATGAAGCAACAGCTAGAATTAAACCCATATCTCTCAATACACGTAGAGTGGGCTCAACATCCGGAAACAATTTAACCATTCTCCTCCAATTCTCTCTAATAATACCTCTTCTAACTTCAATAAACCACTTAATCTCAGACTCTACTACATTACTCTTTATAATCCTAGAAATAATCTCATCTAACGGTAATCCAATAGACTCCCTTAAAACATCAATATCAACGCTAATACCCGTAATTCTACTAGCCTCCATAAAACTCCATACAATAAAATCCTCGCTATCAATAAGAGTACCGTCGAGATCAAATATAACGAGCCTATAATTCACACAAGTGCGCCTCGAGCAATAGCAAACACTACAATCTACTTAAAAACTACAATTTACTTTAAAAGTTTACGGAAACGTGACGTGTAAAGCTACCTCTAGACGTAGTTGAAACATGTAGATAGGAGAAAAAAGAGAAGTGGAGGGAAGACATTTCAACCTAGTCCTTGTATATAGTGTAGTATGGTAGTAGCATAGAAGGCCCTGTTTTTACCCCCTTAACGCCTGGACGCAGCACTACTAGTAGCCTGCCTTGAAGTAGAGGTATATATGGTACTCCACTATAGCCGCCTACGCCTAGTTGGAGTTATGACCTTTACAGTGGTAAGGGATTTTTACTTTCAGGTTGCTGGCGGTTGATATTCTTCCCGGGATTTACGATCACCTTACTAGCATCGGGCTTTACATTAATAGGTGAGGATTTAAGCGAATCAGCTAGGAGGAGGATTACGTAATGCTTTCTAATAAAGTTCAACGGCTTCGGCGATTTCAATTGAGGGTTTTCCTAGGTCCCGGCCGCCGTACATTGAAAAACTTAAATACCAATTGAAAGAGAATTTACAAAAATTCACGTATAACTTTGACTACTTCTCTCGTTATCTTAGAATAACCACCAAACTTGTAGTCTACTGTGTGTTTTTCTAGATATTTGTATGTTGTATCGTGCTCTACTCTTAGTAGTCTAGCTGTCTCGTTAATGAGTCTCAATACGTCTCCCAGCAGTTCATCTCGTGGATCGCCTACACTTATACTATACACTACTGTACTTGGTCTAAGTAGATTAAAGCCCAAGACGAGGGCTGCTCGCGTACCACCACTACTAGACGCGTGAACTACTTAATCAATTTTAATTCCCAATTCCTTACCTTGTTCAAGTATTTCAAGAACAGAATTGGCATAACCCAATGCTCCCAGAGGAATGGCTCCACCCACGGGTATGATATATGGTTTCTTACCTTCGTTCTCGAGTTTTCTAGCTATTTCCTCGGCTATAGGCAGGAGTCGTTTACTCTTAGAGACGCTGTATATCCTTACATCAACTCCCATGATCTTCTCTAGTAGGTAATTTCCTTTAACAGGGTTTCTCCGACTAGTATGACGCAATATGAGAACAGTGTTCAATCCTAGTTTACTAGCTACCATAGCCGTTAATAAAGCGTGATTAGAGTTTATAGGTCCAACGGTTATAACAGTATCATATCCCTTAGAGACTATATCACCGAAAATGTATTCAAGTTTCCTGAGTTTATTACCACCAATACCTATACCAGCCATGTCATCTCTCTTAACATAGACATCTACACCTAGTTCTCTACTAAGAGACTCGAGGTGCACTATAGGCGTTTTCCATGGAATTGGTTTAACCCTGGGAAAGCCGTTGAGCAGCGTCTTTATATATTCAATACTGTACTTCATCGAAATGCTCGCTGATAAGATATAGATATGCTTTAAAATTAAATATCTAAAACCCTACCAAGACAATTCTACTTATAGGAGCAGCGTTACTAGTCATTGTTCAGAAGCTACTCGTAAGCATTGTGAATAATACTAAGTGCCTTCGTTTATATAGTAGTTGAGGAGTATTGCTTATATGTGTTCACATTAATATAGTGATCTTTGTTTAAACCATACGCACAGTAAGTATTTAAAGTAACCATTGCTATAGAACTAGTATGTATTCTATGAATTCAACTACGCCCTGACCACTCGGCTTTGTAGACACCATTGAAACTCTTCTCTTTAACTCCTCGTCCGCGTTGGAAACAGCTGCCGAGAAACCAAGCAATTCTAGAAAGGATGCGTCCATTACACTATCACCAATACCTGCTGCTTCACTGGGATCAATATTAAGGGTTTTTAAAACGTGTTGAACAGCTTTACCTTTATCTACACCACTTGGTCTTACGTGTATAGCGTAACCACTATACTCGAGAACATAGTCTTGATAATTAACCTCAATATATTTCTTTAAAACATTAACTATTTCCCAGGCTTTTTCACGATACTCTTTTCTTATTCTCAATGCATAATCACACAATCTATATGCATTATGCCAAACATCTTCAACGTATTCACCATAGTGTTTCAATATACTTAAATACGGTTCTCTCGATGTCTTCGGCGACAAGGAGACTATGTTATTCACATAGTATATTAAACAACCACTTTCACCTATAGCCGGGCTATTTAAACCAATATAGTATGCTAAACCCACAACTATAGGTAAAGTATTACTAGAAACAAGTGAAACAATAATATTGTTTCTAACAGCTCTACGTATAGCACTAATAGCATCTAAATCCAATTCATGACTATCCCTACTAGTAGTCAATGTTCCATCTATATCTAGAAACAATATTTTCACAGCCCGATTCATATGAATACCCCGAATACTAGTATATTGGATAAACGGGTTAAATCGGTATTGTGGGATATAGAAGGGTTTAATGAACATACATGTAAAATTCATATCATTATATAAGCGACTAAAAACAATTGATTAGTAGAAAGGTGTGTGCTTTTGAAATTCGCATTCATGTGTCGTGAAAGGAAAAACAATATAGGTGCTAAAGTAGCAATAATAGGCGCTGGGCCGGCCGGTCTATCAGCAGCTGGTTACCTAGCATGTGAAGGATATGAAATAGATGTATACGATAAACAACCATTACCAGGAGGACTGATGACTCTTGTCATACCACCTTGGAGAATACCGCTAGAAAACGTGTTAGAAGGCATAGAAGAACTAGAAGAAAAGTTCAATGTAAGGTTTACGTTGAGAACGAAGGTTTTTGCAGGTGGAAAAATACACGATGAAGGAGATTATTTAATAGAAGAAACAATAAATATAGAAGAAGTGCTCGGTAAATACGACCTCGTACTAATAGCTACTGGAACGTGGAGATCAAAAATCCCTAAATTACCCGGAGTAGATGCTAGAGGAGTAATGCCAGCACTGGAATACCTATACAATTGGAGATTATACGAGTACAAGTATATATCGAAAAGACCGCCTATGAGCAGAGAAGTAATAATTATAGGAGCAGGGTATAGTGCTGGGGATGCAGCCGAGAGAGCATATCGCGCAGGTGCAGAGGCTAAAATAGTATATAGGAGAACAAGGCAAGAAGCGCCTGCAGGAATCTACGAAATCGAAAGATTAAAGAGAATGGGCATAGACTTTATTGAACTAGCATCACCCGTAGAGATAATAGTTGAAAACGGAGTAGCGAAAGCTGTTAAATTCGAAAAAATGAAACTAGGAGAACCAGATGAGACAGGTAGACCAAGACCGGTATCAACAGGAGAATACTTTACACTAGAAGCAAACTTAGTATTATTCGCTACAGGGGAATTACCTACTCCTCCCTTCACAAGTGAAATAGCCGATAAGATAGGAGTAAAGTTAAACAAAGACGGAAGTATCCAGGTAAATGACATGAATTATGCTGGATCAAAGATATTTGCAGCAGGAGACGTTGTAACCGGCCCCAGTAGAATAGGGCCGGCTATTACGAGTGGTTTGAGAGTAGCTCGATTCATGCACAACTTGTATACGACTAAGATAGGTAAAATAGAGGTGATTAAATGAGTAACCCTGTACCAAGATACCTCAGGGTAATAGACCTAGGTAAGTGCATAGGCTGTGGAGCTTGTGAAGCAGCGTGCAAGTTCCAACATGAAAAACCATACATAGTAGTATATAGAACGAGCATAGGACTAGATATACCTGTTTCATGTATGCATTGTGCAAAAGCACCATGTATAGAAGCATGTCCAACAGGAGCAATGACGAGGGATAAATTTGGTGCAGTGTACGTGATACAAAGCAAGTGTATTGGATGTTTATCCTGTTTATATGCGTGTCCATTTGGAATACCAGAATTAGATAAATTGAGTAAAACCGTTACTAAATGCGATCTCTGCGCAGATCTGAGAAAAGAAGGATTAGAACCAGCTTGTGCAGCAATATGTCCAACTAAGGCTATAATATATGGCGAAGACCTAGCTGTATTCGAGACAGCGAAGAAGAGAACGGCAGAAGCAATGGCAAAAGCAAGGTTTGAATACGAATTCCACAGGTAGTTTTTTCCTCCCTCCACCCCACTAGTCATGTTCCTATAGTTACTATATAATACAATGGATTATACGCCGCCGCCGGGATTTGAACCCGGGTCACGGGCTCGACAGGCCCGCATACTAACCGGACTATACTACGGCGGCAGTCTTTAATGATATATTAAGAGAAGGTCTTTTAAACTTAACTAGTATTGTCAAGGTATATAGCTGGGTTTTTCATCGAGATTCAATAGTTTCTTTTCAAGCTTCATTTTAACCCTGTATTCTACGTATTTATCCACGAGACTATATCTAGGTGGATGGGGTGAGATTAATTCACCATTACAATACGGACACTTATCCTTGACTAGAGTATATCGACCACACCTACTACACTTCTTCATTAACCAATTCACAGTTTCTCACGCTCTGCAATAAATAACAAACCTAGTTTCCTCGCTGATTCTTCGCCTGCTTTAATAGCGTTCGCGACATAGTCTTCGGCTAGTTTATACTCTGCTGCATATACTTCTAGTATGTATCTAGGTGAACCGGCAACGTATAGTCTATATTTAACTCCGTTTAAATGGAGATAGTTCCCTATACTCTCTAAGCACTTCCTAACTCTATCAACCCCGTTAGGACTAGTAGACTGGACTATTAATCTATATCTCACCATGACTTCTCTCATTTTAATGTGTTTTGAAGCCTCTTCTAGTAATGGTTGTATCCATTCTTCGGGCACGCTGGCTTCGCGGAGTACACTAGCTCCTCTACTTATAGATTCTTCGAGAGCATACATTACATCATAGTACTTATCTTCCAGTTTCCATACTACTTCGCGATATGCGTCTTCGATGCTCTTGCCAATCTTGCTTGCAACTATCTCGATTATTTTACATGCCTTAGAGTATCTCTTCCACCATTGTATTTTTCTCTGTTTATCAGTATCAGTGACTTTCTTCAATGAAACATCTACTTCTTTCTTAGTCCTGTCTACGCGCATTGCTTTAACAACGATCTTTTGTCCTTCTCTTATCACATCTCTTATATTCCTAACCCATTTAGATGAAACTTCACTCCATGGGAGAAAAGCTCTTAGATTATTATACTCATCTAGCGTTACGTATGAACCAAAATCATATATTTCCTGGACTGTTGCAATTAGTAATTCACCGGCTTCAGGTAGTTCTTTTCTAGGTATAACCATTAAACCACCCCTACTCTACGTTTCTAATTTAAATAATGCAACCGTATAATATACGTAGTATACACCGTGATATCTAGTACTAATGACTCCCAAGGGTATATTCTCTAAGTATACTAGTTTAAATCCTTGTATTTCACTTTTAACTGGTTTTTTAAAGAACAAGCCTTCATAGTAATGTACGGCTCTATTTCCACTTTCCTCTAATGCTTTAATGGATAATTGTGTAATAAACATTTCTAGACCTCTATTCGTGAATTGAATGGCATCAACTCTTTCACCATACCTTCCAACTGGAATTATATAACTACTTATATTTCTATCAGCTAGTTTTAAATACAATAATGTTTTATCTAAGTCGCCGAATGCTTCTAGTAGTAGAGCAGGGTATTGTTGACCAAAGAATTCTATTACTTCTTCTCGAGGTATCCCTATATATGAATCGTTAACGAAAGAACTATGTGCGAATGCGATGAATACGTATATGTCGTTTACGCCTAGATCACTACTAATATCACTGAGAATATAGCGTGCAGTTCTCCATGAACTAGTTATTAACTTAGCATATAGAATCTTGCTCTCATTCGAGCCAGAAGTATGTGTGAGAGTATATGCATCTACATTGTTTCTCCTTAAAATGACTTGAATCCAGTAACTATAATCCCAATCAGTAACCATGAGAATTCTCCGATTATTAGAAGTACTAGTAATACTTTCAACGATACTGTTCTCAAGCCTCTCGACTAATGTTTCATTGACATGTGCTTCTAAACCTTTACTACGAATCAAATTATCTATTTCACTTAGTAGTGGATAAGTAGGCGCTACTCTACTACTAGCTATAGTAGAACTCGCACTAGAAGCTACTACTAATCCAATAAACAATAATCCAAGTAGTATCCTTAACCACTTATTTAAATCGTAAAAACCCTCAAGTAACACTGCTTCGAAACGATAAAGAAATACCCCAGTTACAATCGCCATAAAACCAACCACTATCATTACACTCAAAGAATATAGTAAACTGAGAGGAAGAATTAACAACGTGAACATAGCAATAATTCTCTCTAGTCTACTAGTAGAATCCTTTAATGCAATTACTAATCCAGGTACAGCGAGAAAACCTAAAACACCGTAAACTATGAGGGGGTCATATGTTTCGATGGTTACTATACTATTAGAGAATACACGGGTAATCAACCCAATTACTATTGATAACAATACTAGTATAGTAGCAGTGATAACTCTATATGAAGATCCCGTTGCCCCACTCCTAGTAAAGTAATCTACAACTAGGCTACTCGATGAAAGTATAATACTAGAAACGTATAATTCACGGTTACTGGGATTAAGTAAGAGCAAGACTACCATGAGTGGTAGGGATAATATCGCTAGAACCATCTCACTGGTCTTGTTAACAGTGTTATTGACATATCTAGCAAGGAATAGTGCACTGTATATTAACAGTATTAGTGGTGTAACTGGATGTAATAGTAGAAACAAGTACACTATTAAACCAATTAATAATACATTCCTCTTGTCTAGTTCTAAGCCATAAGTAATCAGCAATATATCCATGAAAGCAATCATAGCAATAAGAAATCCTCCACTCTGATCTATTAATGAAGGGAATAACACTATTGGAGTGGTAGCGTAAAGCAGTACTATTAGACTACTAGTTAGACTAGTCCTATACATTGTTTTCGAGAAAAAGAAAACTACGAGTACAGTGATAACAGGTATAATTGTAGATAAGTATTCTATTCTAGAAAACAGCCATGCATATATAAATGCCGCATTACATTCTCCAAAATACTCGATGCGTTCACAGAAATCACCGAAACTACTCGTATACTTAGCAATCTCAATAGTTGATAATAAGAATCCTCTGCTTACGGAATAAGCAATATACAGGGCAATAGCTACTACTAGTATAATGTAGCCTATTGCATCTTTAATTCTACTGATCACATAATCACCGTCTAATTCCTACTATACCATGGACAGTTAATTATAAATTATAGGAGAAACAATATTTAAATCACGATTAGAGGTGAATTGATTGAAACGCAGAAGGCCCAGTATTCTAGGAGGAGTATTTGAATACGATGAATTCTTCCGATTATTTAAAACTATAACCAGCGTACTAGCATTATTAATATACATTGTAATTACGAGCAGCTTGTATAGGATAAGCTATATTAATGTAGGAGAAGTAGCAGTATATCTCATAGTAATAGTGTTAAGTATTATAATGAGCCTTTACATAACAAAGAATCCAATATACATAGAAGAGGCGCGTAGAAGAAAGAAACAGTATAGGTATAAACAAAGCATACTATATACACAGTCCGCAATATTAGCAATCATAGTAGTAATGTATAGTCTATTAATATATGCAAAACTCACGTAGTAGAACGTAATTGTATCTGAATAAATGGGTCTTTTAAAACCTCGCCACAATTGGAAACCTCGGCTAGGACTAAATTGTTTATAGGCAACAATGTTATTTCATTCCTCCTGTATAATACCCCGTTGATGAAACAGTTTCTCTTAAACAAATAAACCACTTTATCATCAAACCTAAGTACTATGGGAGACAATAACGTTTCTTCAACTTTAAATAATGCGTTTAAGGATTCAATAGTATTAGTATCAATAGAATTAGAGCTCACTTGTACTTCTTGTAAAACTACTTTTAATAGACGTATCTTTGCGAGTAGTTTAATGTCTTCTATTATTCTCTTAATAGACTGTAAAAATGTTTCTTTACCGAGCTCGTCTAGTGCGTGTAGATATAGAAAAGATTTCCTGATATTTTTAATTATTGAATCTAATCTATCTGGTTGTATTTGAAGAAGATCGCGTGTTTTAAGTTCTTCTTTGATAAGCTTAATGTATGTCTCAGTCAAATAACACACCTAGTTCACTAGTGTCTTCTGGTATTACTATTCCTTTTAATACTAGGTATATGCCTATATGTGCATCGAGTTTGTATTTTTCGCCTTTTACCAAGTTGATTTTATTGTCGAATACATTTAGTTCAGTTGTAACTAGTGATTTGACCTTTATACCACCATTAAACGGGGAGAATTTCTCGTAACTATAGTTATTAATGTCTTTTGTAGGATTTAATTCAACTACTCTTAATCCAGACTTCATGTTAAGACCTCCATTAAATCTTGAAAGCCTAGATATATCCATTGTAACTATTTTATCGATTTTTATACAGGATTCGTGGAGTAACTCGTTGAGGAATTTTTGTTCAATGTATTCGATGTCTCTTAATCCAGCAACATTTCCTTTCTTAATAATATTGTGTTTTATGGCTAGTTCTTTTATTCTCCTCCTTAAACCATACTCCATGGAACTAAAAACAATTCTTCCCCTGTATGTTGGAAACATTCTATTGATGTCTAGTTCTTCGCATGAAATATAGTCTGCTATTAGTCTCCTAGAATCCCGGTCTAGTGGTAGTACATTGGGATCTGATACTTTAATGTGAAAACCTCTATTACCGGAGAAGTAAATTTTGATTCTCTCATAACCAAGATCTCCTTTAAGAATATCTATTATTTTTAATGCATCGTTCCACGCTTTCTCAATACATCTCCATGGTATATGTGAATACTCGAAGGGTTTACTGCCGTCAGAGCATACTTGGAGCTCTGCTTGGGATACTTGATTAGAAGCGAGGCAAATCCATAATTTCTCAACGCAGCCTTCATACTTATCTGAGTCTATGTCGAATAATAGTTCAGACCCTTCCCACATCTTGTCTTCCATTCTACTGGCATCTGGCATAGCATATAGTGCAGAGGAGTAATATAGGTGTAGTGGAGTCTTCCTAGTAGTAATGAATTTATATAGTTCACTCATATATGGAAATGAAAGATGTCTAATATATACGTTGTCTTCGAGGCTTTCTATTGCTATTTCACGTTTATGCAAATCACTTGGTTCTTCCAAGGGCTTCTTTTTATAATATTCACGTATGATTTTCCTTAAAAAGAACCTAGTCCGTTCTAGGTGCAACATAGAACTGCAACTTTCCTCCTAATGGCAATTCATAGGTCATTCTAAGTGGTGTTTCAACACCAAATCCCAGATCAAGGACATCTGACACCGGTAATGCTATAGTAATGTCTATTAAGTATCCAATAGTGTACTTGGATCTAGCTTCACCAGTAGATTCATATTCTATAATTGCGCCTGATGATTGACTTAATGTTATCTCAGCTTCTGCTATTTCGCCTTGTGCTTTGACATAGAGTACGTCAGAACTGCCTGGGGCATATAGTTCTACGGCATCACTGATAGGTTCAAGTTCTCTTATAGTATCCTTGAAGACTCTTGGCAGCATTCTACATTTGAATGTTTCCTCGAAACTTATCTCGGGTAGCTCCTGGTATGTGGATTCTAGGCTTGGTAATATGAACGTTCTCTTGCCCTTACCTTCAAACACAATACCCAGTTTATCGGCTTCGATTTCTAATACTAGTTCATCTCCTCTTCTAGCACGTCTCAATATTCTAGCAAGATCTCCAATACTAGTAGTTAATATTGTTTCATATTTAACATCGTATTCTGAGAAAGCTTCGCTAGGAATATAGAAATCTACTAGTGCTACTCCAGAGGGATCCATTGCACGTAGTTTAATGCCCTCTTCACTTATTTTAAAACTGGCTTCTTCGATGATCTTGGAAATAGCTAATATAGCGTATTTCCATGTAGTAGCATCTCTAAATCTAACTCTAACCATATATAACACCACTATGTAATATTCCGGGGATTATATTAAAATAATTACTCGTATTCTCTCCATACATGCCCGCATTTAGCACACTTAAAAAACCTTGTTTGAGGCTCGTCTGCAGCTCTAGTCTGGAGAAACCAGTAATACGCTTCGTGTGCACCGCACTTGGGGCAAGTAATGTCTCTTGTAATTGGGAGGTTAACTACGTCCATATTTCCGGGGAGTATAATTGTTTTATCTTTTACACTGTGATCTATTCTAGAAGATACTTTTAAGGATACATTACTTTTCTCTCTATAACCACACCTACTACATACTAGAATCGTATTATCCTTATCTTTTTTAGGTTTCATTAATCCACCACATCGAGGGCATATCTTAACCATATAGAATCACCATGTCAAGGGACACTTATTACTTGTAAATATAGTGCCTAGTGAGGGTATTAATCCAGTCCTAGTATTAAGTATGCATATTAATTGTTTTATTAAATTACAATACTGTTCTCTTACTAGTAGTTCTTCTCCTCCCTCAATTATTCTGAATCCTAATATGCTATTACTGTATTTGTTTTCATTACATGGTAGAATGTAGGTTATTTCATTGTATGTAGTTAACTGTTTTCTCAGAATATAACTAATATCGAGTCCTTGTTGTAGGCGTAATACAAGTAGTTCTTCTATAAAGTTTTTTCTATAAGTCGCGAAAACTCCATAGTAGTCGACTATGCCGTATACTAGTATTCGTGCCTCTCCTTTCATTTAATTAAACCTAGTGTTTCTTCGACGTTTCTCATGAAGTTGCTTATTTGTTCTCTTAGTCTATTTATGATATCGGTTAATACAGTTGAGATTTCTTCTCCTTCCTTGACCACGATTGTAAACTCTATTATATCGCGTAGTGGATGCAGTATTCTATATGAAGAGTATTCGACGCGTTTATCTTTTAAAGCTTCTTTCATTAACATGTTTCCGAG